>OIFX01000009.1_pt1 | contig 308641 bp, 292 predicted proteins | sample 1582151 | NCBI WGS metagenome assembly OIFX01 (sample SAMN07501068, study PRJEB24779) | human gut metagenome
GCGCCTTTAGCTCAGTTGGTAGAGCAACTGACTCTTAATCAGTGGGCCCAGGGTTCGAGTCCCTGAAGGCGCACCATTTTTTATAACTTAATATGCGCCTTTAGCTCAGTTGGTAGAGCAACTGACTCTTAATCAGTGGGCCCAGGGTTCGAGTCCCTGAAGGCGCACCATCTAATCCGAGTTCACTCGGGTTTTTTTATTTGAAATAATTAAGCAATATAAAAATTCAATATATATGATATAATAAAAAAAGGAGGATAGACATGAAATCAATTTTATCTGTAATATGGAAATACAAAGCAGTTAGCTTCCTATTTTTTATATTCGTTGCAATTTTATTGCTTATTGTACATTTCTTACATAATAAATTACAAAGCAAACAAAAAAAATATGTTTTTACTGCTGTATTATTTGTTATATCAGCAATACTTTTTGTAATGTCCATGCTATCTATTTTAAATAAGATAGGACTTACACTATTAATGATGTTTACTTTTACATTTTCGTCTGCCGTTATTTGTTTAGCGTATTCTTTGATTTTAGATGTAATGAATCCAATTACTCATAAGAAAAAAAGCTTGGAGTTTCGTAATATAATTGATAAGTTCGACAGATTAGTTGAAGAATCTAGAGGTACAAAATAATGAAAATTGGCGCATTTTTTGATATTGACGGAACGATTGCGAGAGATTCTCTAATGATTGAGCATTTCAAAAAACTAGTCAATTTTGAAATAATTGATCAAAAATTATACTACGAAAAAGTGTATCCGGCCTACCAAAAATACGAAAAAAGAAAAATAGACTATGATGATTATTTGAACGAACTAGTTGATGTGTACAAATACAACTTGAAGGGATTTAGTAGTGAGTTCAACGAATTTATATCTAATCAAGTAATCAGCCAGGTTAAAGAAAAAGTGTACAGATATACTCGTAAGATGATAGAATTTCACAAGGAAAATAATCATTTGATATTTTTTATTTCTGGGAGTCCTGATTTTTTGGTTAAAGAAATGGCTGAAAGTTATGGAGTAACAGAATACAGGGCATCTTTGTATTTAAAAAAATCGGGGATGTATACTGGAGAAGTTGTTCCAATGTGGGATAAAAATAGCAAAAAGGCAGTTATCGATAAAATTGTTGAATCTTATGATATTGATGTGGATAACTCATATTGTTACGGTGATACTTCCGGAGATTTTTCTATGATTAATATGATGGGAAAACCTACAGCGATTAATCCTACCAAAGAACTATTTGAACTAATAAGAGCTAATAAGAAAATAAATGAAAAAACAAAAATTATCATTGAACGAAAAGATGTAATTTATGATTTTCCTAAAAATGGTAAAATTTTAGATATTTAAACAGCATAATAGACTCTCCTCACAATTATGAGGAGAGTTTTTTATATGGAAAAACCGCAGAAGAATTTTAAGATTTTCTGCGGTCTAAATTTTTGTTCTAATTTTGTTTGAAATAATTTTTGTCGTATTTAAATGATCTAACGAGCTTTCCTATTTGAAATACTCTGTTGTCAGGGTCATTTGGCATATCGCATGTCATCAAAGAAATAATTGGTTTGTTATCATATTTTTCAATTCTATCGTCATCTAACATATAAAAAGCATAAGAATCAGTAACTTTTCTATCTACAATTTCATATTCATATATGTTTTTCTTATCTGTAATGTAAACTTTAGTACCTTTTGTCAAATCATACACTTTACTAAATAAAGAGCCATTTCTCTTCATATAGTGACCAGTAAGTGTGTAATTCTTTTCTCCCATTTTTTGGTTTTCTTTCATTGTGGCTGCACCACTTAATAAATGTTCATCAGTTACACCACGATGAATAGGAAGACTCAAATTATAGTCAGGGATAATTATTTGTCCAATAACATTTTCTCCACTTATAGCTGTAAAATTAAACAATGACGTTGTTGTGCTAATAGAGTTTACAGCATCAAAGTCGTTTTTGAATTCCTTTTTGTTGTTCTGTTCCATTTCTGTGGATGATATATCATTACTTATATCATTTTCACTGTAATAAGTAGGTATTAATCTGGCTGCGAAATATAAAGCGAAAAGTAAAATACCTATTGTCATTAAAAATATTCCAAATTTTTTTCTCATATTCATCCTCTTTAAAATTTATTACGTAGAGTATTTTAACATATAATTAAATTTTAGTAAATATCATAAAGAACAAATATTCAGAACAGATAAAAACATTGATATCATCATATATAAAAGATATTATTAATGTAGTGGAATGAAAGTGGAACAAAGTGGAGGGAAAAATGTTTATCAATGAATATTTTCATAATATAGACTCAAAAGGTCGCGTTATTATGCCTTCAAAATTTAGAGATGAAATAGGAGAAGAATTCTACATTACAAAAGGAATGGATGAATGTCTTTTTGTATATCCTGTATCCGCTTTTATCCAAATGACTGAAAAGCTTAATAAGTTGTCATTGACTAGAAGACAAGCAAGAGCGTTTTCAAGGGTGTTTTTTGCAGGTGCTAGTAACCAAGAAATTGATAAGCAAGGAAGGTTTTTAATTCCTCAATCCTTGAGAAGCTATGCAGATATAAAAAAAGAAGTTGCAATTATTGGGGTATCCAATCGTATAGAAATATGGGATAAAGAAAAATGGGAACAATACTCTAATGATTCTTCACTAAACTATGACGATTTAGCAGATGATTTAAATGATCTTGATTTGTAGGTGAATTATGGAATTCAAGCATGTGCCAATTTTATTAAATGAATGCATCGAAAATTTGAATATCAGAGACGGCAAGATTTACGTGGATTGCACTGTAGGTGGTGCTGGACATTCCAGAGAAATTGCAAAAAGAATTGGCGATGGAAAATTGATTTGCTTTGATCAAGACGAAGACGCATTAAAAGTCGCTAAAGACAGACTAAAAGAATTTGGAGATAAGGTTATCTTCATAAAAGATAATTTTAAGAATATTAAAAATGATTTACATAACTTAGGCATTGAAAAAGTCGATGGAATTCTAATGGATATAGGTGTTAGCTCGTATCAAATTGATGAAGATAGCAGAGGATTTTCTTATATGCATGATGCTGATTTGGATATGAGAATGGATCAATCCAATCCAATAAGTGCAAAAGATATTGTGAACACTTATTCAAAAGAAGACTTGGAAAATGTTATTTTCAAATATTCAGATGAAAAATGGGCCAAAAGAATTGCTGAATTTATATGTAATGCTAGAGAAACTAAACCAATTAATACTACTTTCGAATTAGTTGAGGTAATTGAAAAAGCGATTCCCAAAAAGGTTAGAGTGAATCAAAAAGGCCACAGCGCTAAGAAAACTTTTCAAGCAATTAGAATTGAAGTTAATAAAGAATTAGATGTTTTGGAACAGGCTGTAGGAGATTCTATAGATTTATTGAATCCTGAAGGCAGAATTTGCATAATAACGTTTCATTCTTTGGAGGATAAAATTTGCAAAGACATTTTCAGGCAAAGACAGAAAGGTTGTATATGTCCTCCGGAAATTCCAGTTTGTGTTTGCAATCATAAACCAGAAATTAAGATTATTACTAGAAAGCCTATAGAACCTTCAAAAGATGAATTGATGCAAAATTCTAGGGCTAGAAGTGCAAAATTAAGAGTAGCTGAAAAGATTATTTAATTTGTAGATTATTTGACTGATAAATGGAGACAAAAATGGGTAACGCACAAAGAAAAATCGAAGTTTTTCCACAATACGTAGAAAAAAAAGAATTAGAAGTAAAGAAAATTGAACAAACAAAAAAATTAAATAGACCAAGCAGAAAAATAAATCTTTTTTCTACATTTAACAAGGTGATGATTTGTGTGGTCATTTGTTTATCCATTTTAGTAATGAATCGTTACTCTAAAATTCAAAGCATGTCTAGTGAATTAAAAGAAGTAAAAAATCAGGTAATGCTAACAGAAGGTAATCGAGATGTGATAAAATCTAGTATAGAAAGCAAACTAACTAATAAAAACATTGAAGAAATAGCAAAAAATAATTTGGGTATGCAATTTCCAGAAAATGCTCAAATTATGTATTTAAAATTAGAGGAAAAATAATGAGAAGGCGCAATTTAAGCAAAGGAAAAATTAATAAAAATTTCAATAAAAACTACAATTCTCGTATTGTAGTTTTGTTTTGTATATTGACATTTATTGTTCTACTAATAGTAGGGAAGTTGATTTATTTACAATTAACTCCGGCTGGAGATAAATATCGAAAATTATCTGCAAAACAAAGTACCAATACTATTAATATTGACGCTGAAAGAGGAAAAATATTGGATACAAATGGGGAAACGTTAGCTGATAATGTCGTATCAAATAATTTGTATGTGAATGCCACTTATTTAAATGATCAAGCAAAATCTAATTTAGTAGATTCATTAAGCAAAAGTTTAAATATGAAACCAGAAGAGTTAAGAAAAATTTTAGAAAAAAAGAAAACTGTTTTGGTTAAGCCTTCGTTATCTAAAACTGAAATAGATAATATAAAAAAATTGCCTATTAGTAACCAGAAATTCATCAATGTTGTGTCTGAGAAAAAAAGATACTATCCAAATAAGGAAATGTTATCTCAGGTTTTAGGATTTACTAATGTAAATAACGATGGTGTTGTAGGTTTGGAAAGCTTTTATAATTCTAAATTAAAAGGCAAACCTGGTAAAAGAATTCTGAATAGTTCTGTTAATCGATCGATTGATTTATCAGATGACAGCTCTGTAATCATAAATCCAGAAAATGGATATGATTTAAAAACAACCATAGATATTACTATCCAAGGTTTTGTAGAAGATAGTTTGAAGGATATCGAAAATAATTTCAAACCAAAATCCGCAACAATTATTGTTATGAATCCAAATAATGGGGACGTTTTGGGGATGGGATCTTATCCTGATTTTAATCCAAATGACCCTAAAAAACCGCTTTTAAAAGAACAATTAGATGAATTAAATGATTTGAAAAAAGAAAATGACGAAGATAAAATAAGTAAATTTTATTTTAATATGTGGGAAAATAAGGCAACTTCATGGACTTATGAGCCAGGAAGCGTATTTAAAACAATAACAAGTGCAGCTGCAACTGAAGAGCACACAGCAACACAACAATCACATTATTTGTGTAATGGATTTATTAGAGATATTCCCGGTGTTGTTATAAGGTGTGAAAGATACTGGAATCCACATGGAGACGAAACATTCCAGGAAGCCTTCAATAACTCTTGCAATATTGCTTATGTACACATCGGTAGAGATTTAGGGAAAGCAAATATGCAAAAATACGTAAATGGGTTTGGATTTAATCAAAAAACAGATATAGATTTGCCGGCCGAAGAATTGGGGATAGCTCCAAAAAGTGTAAAAGACATTGATGCCGCTAGACTTGCTACACTTTCTTACGGCCATGGAATATCAGCGACACCCATTCAAATGTTGACCGCTCTAAATTCGATTGTAAATGGTGGTATGTTAATAGAACCTCATGTAGCGAAGGAATTTATATCAAAAGATACAAAAAAGGTAGAAAAAGTTCAACCAAAAGTCAAAAGACAAATAATTTCAGCACAAACTTCTAAGCAAATTAACAAAATGTTGCAAGGAGTTGTCGATGATGGAAGTGGTAAAAAGGCTGCAATACAAGGATTTGGAATTGGTGGTAAAACTGGAACGAGTATAAAAATTGAAGATGGTAAATACACTGATAGTAAAACTACTGCATCTTTTTTCGGTTCTTTTCCAACGGATCATCCAGAATACACAGTTTTGGTTGTAGTAGATGAGCCCCAAAGAAAAAATGGAGGAAGTGCTGTGTGCGCGCCTTCTGCAGGTAAGATTTTTTCGAGAATTATTGAATATAAAAGGATGAACAAAACTAGATTAGACACCGTTGATTCAGATAAAATTACTGTTCCTGAATTAGAGGGACTTACATTGAAGTTAGCTGTTGATAAACTAAATTCATTAGGTTTAAAATCTAAAGTTACAAATTCAGATTCAAACTTGAATTCAATTGTAACATCACAAGAAACAGCAGCTTATTCTAAAGTGAATAAGGGAGATATTATTGAGCTCACAACAGGAAGCGTTGAAGACTCATTAATTAGAATTCCAGAGATAGTAGGATTCACAGTTGAAGATGCGGTGGATACATTAAAAAAATATGGAATTAAAAACATTGAAATAAAAAATGGCAAAAAAGGGAAAGTAGTCAAAACTGATCCTGAAGAAAACAAATTGATTGATCCAAAATCTTATATTAAAATTTATACTGAACAATCAAAAAACACTGAAGAATAAGATTATCGTGTGGTATAATAAATACTTATGAGGTATAAAATTGGACATAATTTGTGTTCATAATTTAAGGAGATAAATATGAATTTTAAAAGCGAAATTTTAATGTCGATGTTATTAGCGATTATAATTTCATTGATATTGGGAAAGTTTATAATCAAGATTTTGAGAAAAAAACATATTGGTCAAGAAATCAGAGATGATGGGCCCAAATCACATTATTCAAAAGCCGGTACACCGACTATGGGAGGTATTATATTTACCATATCTACATTGATTACTGTGATTGTATTCAGGTTGTTTAATAGTGAAGTTTTATTGGCGATTTATGGAATGATTGCTTTTGGAGCAATTGGTTTTATAGATGACTTTATGAAATTAGTAATGAAGCGTTCATTAGGATTAAATGAAAAACAAAAACTTGTATTGCAACTTTTGTTTTCGATTATAGCTTGCTTTTTGATAAAACAAGTAAATCCTAACTTTACAAAACAAGTTATTCCGTTTTTCCACAAAACAGTAGATTTTGGTTTAATAACTTACCCATTCTTGATTTTCGTAATGATGGGAACATCTAACGCTACTAATCTTACTGATGGATTAGATGGGCTTGCAACTTCTGTTTCAATTCCAGTATTCATATCTACAAGTATTATTATGTACAACTTGAATTCTACGGCTAGCATATTCAGTATTATATTTGCGGGAAGCCTTTTGGGATTTTTAGTGTACAATTCAAACCCAGCAAAAGTATTTATGGGAGATACTGGATCAATGGCTATTGGCGGAGCATTAGTAATGATTATGGCTATGTACGGATTGAGTTTGTATTTAATTATTTTAGGATTTGTTTACATGATTGAAGTATTGTCAGTAATCATTCAAATGACAAGCTACAAATTGCGAAACAAAAAAAGAGTATTTTTGATGAGTCCAATACATCATCATTATGAATTAAAGGGATATAAAGAACAAAAAATAGTATCAACTTTTATGGTTGTATCAGTAATTACAAGTTTAATTACATTATTAGATATATTGTAGGTGAAATATGAAGAAAATATTAGTATTTGGATTAGCAAGAACCGGAATATCAGCTCTAAAAACATTAAAATTAAAAGGATATGATTTAGGAGCAATCGATGATAATATTGACGAAGAAAAAACAAAAATATTAAATGAATTAGACGTTCGAATAGAATCTATAGATACTATTGATAAGTACGATATTATTTTAAAAAGTCCTGGCATTAGAATGGATAATCCTGTAATATTAAAGGCTAATGAATTAAATATCGAAGTTGTTAGTGATTTGGAATTAGCACAAAGAATTTTTGGAGATATTAAAATTGTAGCTATTACTGGTACAAATGGCAAAACAACAACAACTTCATTGATGACAAAAATGTTGAATGATTCAGGTAGAAAAGCAATTTCAATAGGTAATATAGGAGTAGGTATGTTGTGGGAAATCTACAACAGCGATAAGGACACATATTTTGTTATTGAATGTTCAAGCTTCCAACTAGAAAGTACGAAACATTTTAAACCACAATATTCATGCATAATCAATATTACTCCAGATCATATTGATTGGCATGGGAGTATGAAAAATTATGTAAATGCAAAAAAGAATGTACTAAAAAATCAAGACGAAAATTGCTACACTGTACTTAATGCAGATGACGAATACTATGAAGAATGCAAAAAATTTACAAAAGCAAATATATATGATATTTCCACATCAAAAAATATTGAAAGAGGCTCATTCATAAAAGATAATTCTATATATTTTTCTGATTCATATTGCGATAAAATCATTGATTTAAAAGATGTTAAATTAATAGGCTATCATAATTATCAAAATGTTTTATTCTGCGTTACTTTAGCAAAATTGATAGGAATAAATGATGATAGTATTAGAGAAACTTTAATGAGCTTTTCTGGAGTAGAACACAGATTGGAATTTGTAAGGGATTTGTCTGGAGTAAAATACTACAACGATTCTAAGGGAACAAATGTAGATGCAAGTGTTAAGGCAATAGAATCTTTTGATAAGAATGTTATTATATTGGCCGGTGGATATGACAAAAAAGTTAGCCTGGATAATTTTTTCATAGCTGGTAAAGATAAGTTTAAAGCTTTGATTTTAATGGGACAAACTAGAGATTTGTTCGAACAAAAAGCTAAAGAATATGGATTTAAGAATATCTATTTGGTAGATGATATGAAACAAGCAGTAACTCAAGCTAACAAAATAGCCGAAAGTGGAGATGTCGTTCTACTTTCTCCAGCTAGTGCAAGTTGGGGAATGTATAATAACTATGAAGAAAGAGGAAACGAATTTAAAGATTTAGTAAATAATTTGCGAGGATAGAGGCATGAAACTTTCAAAAGATGGGAAGGCTTTATTGTATATAACAGTTTTCCTGACAATTTTTGGAATAATTATGGTACTAAGTTCAAGCTGGCCAACAGCTGTAAGTGAACACAGAGCATGGTACTACTATGGGCTAAGACAGGGTATTTTTGCTCTTCTTGGATTTGTTTTCATGCAGTTTACTGGTGTTTATGACAATGAGAATTACAAAAAAAATGCGTTGTGGATTTTTTTAATCGCTCTCATTTTGTGTGCATTAGTATTTACACCTTTAGGTAAAGAAATAAACTACGCAAAACGATGGATTAAGATTAAATCATTTAGTTTCATGCCATCGGATATTCTTAAATTTGCATCGATTAACCTTGCCGCAGCAATAGTATCACAAAAAATAAATAAAATTAAAACCTTTAATGAAGGATTTTTGAGAATGATTATATTAGTTGCAGTATCAGGTGGGATTGTATTTATGCAACCTGACTTATCAACGGCAATTGTAATCATAGGAAGTGTATTTTGCGTATTTATGGTGAGTGGTTTGAATGTTAGATACATTGTGTCAACTTTATTAACAACACTGGTTTTCGGATATATAGCTATTTTCAAAGTAAAAATAGGTTATAGTAGAATTGACAGAATTATAGCTTTTGTTGATCCATTGGGCAATTTAGAAGATGAAGGATGGCAATTGTCGCAATCATTAGCAGCTGTGTCTAATGGCGGTTTTCTCGGTAGCGGATTGGGCATGAGTAAACAAAAATTTTTGTATCTATCGCAAGCTCATAACGACTTTATCTTCGCAATTATTTGTGAAGAATTTGGGTTTCTAGGAGCGCTGATTTTAATTATAGCTTATTTTGCATTCTTAGTTTGTGGAATTAGAATTGCAATGAAAACAAAACATATTTATTCAAAGTTATTGGTTTCTGGAATACTTTTTGTAATCGGAATACAAGCTTATGTTAACATGACAGTAGTTACAGGATTAATTCCTCCAACAGGATTGACCTTACCATTTATTTCTTATGGTGGAACGTCTTTGATGATTATGTTGGGATTAGTTGGAATAATCTTAAATGTAGACAGGAACAATGAAGAGGAGAGAAAATGAATATCATAGTATCTGGCGGTGGAACTGGTGGACATATATATCCAGCAATTTCATTAATAGAAGAATTAAAGAAAAGAGATAAGGATAATAAAATACTATATGTAGGCACCGAAAAGGGATTGGAAAGTAGCATTGTACCAAAACTAGGAATAGATTTTAAAACTATACATGTGAGAGGAATTCCGAGAAAAATAAATGCGAATTCTTTCAAAGCTTTAAAGGAATTATTTCAAGGATTAAGAGAAGCAAATAAAATACTCAAAGAATTCAAACCTGATCTTGTTATAGGAACTGGTGGATATGTGAGTGGACCTATATTATACAAAGCCACTAAAACTAAAGCAAAGGTGGCTTTTCATGAGCAAAATAGTTTTCCAGGAATTACGAATAGAATTCTATCTAGATATGTTGATAAATATTTTGTGACATTTAAAGAATCGATTAAATATTTCAAAAATCAAGAAAAAGCTGTAGTAACAGGAAATCCAATTAGAAATAGATTTACTGATATTGAAAAAAGCAAAAAATCCGCAATCGAACAATACGATATTTCAGAAAATAAAAAGGTTGTGTTCATTTTTGGCGGTTCAAATGGTTCTGAAATATTAAACAAAGCAACATTGGATATGATTGAAAAAATATCTAATCAAGATAAATTTGAGGTGATTTTAGCTACAGGTAAATTGAACTACGATGAATTTATACAACAATCAGGGAAAGAAATTAAAAATTTACACGTTTACCCATATATAGATGATATAGATAAGGCTTATGCAGTATCTGATTTGATAGTTACAAGTAGTGGAGCTATAACATTAGCTGAATTATCTTTCTTGGGAAAAGCATCCATTCTTGTTCCAAAAGCATATACAACTGAAAATCATCAAGAGCATAACGCCAGAGCTTTTGAAAAAAATGGAGCAAGTAAAGTAATATTAGAAAAAGATTTGAACTCTAATACATTGTTTGATCAAATTAACGAGATATTAAGTAATGATACTTTATTAAATGAACTTTCAGAAAACTCGAAGAAAATGTCATATCCAACTGCTTGTAAAGATATCGTAGATGAACTTTACAGATTGGTAGAACAAGATGAAAAAGCTTAGAACGGTTATTATTGTAGCTATATCACTACTGATTGCGCTAATAGTGTATTTATGTGCTACACTTGACTATTTTTCAATAAAAACAATACAAGTTAAAAACAATAAAATAGTAAAAGTATCTGAAATAAAAAATTATGCTAATTACTCATTAGGAGAAAATATTTTTAGATTTAACAAGAATAAATTACAAACTAAAATTAGTAAAGATGTCTATATTAGAAGTGCGAATATCGAGAAAATTTATCCGAATACCATAGAAGTAACAGTAGAAGAAACGAAAGATATTTGTTATTTTGAAATTGGAAAAGATAAGTTTTTTGTAGATTCTGATTTTAATGTGGTAAAGAACAAAGATAGAATTGATTATTCTAAGATTGTTAAGATAGTTGGAGCAAATGAGAATTTGTCGAAAATAAATAATTTAGAATCAGATGAAAAGTTTTACGAATTTTTGAAGAATCTTTTTTCTCATAAAGTTTTAAATCAATTAACTGAAATTAATGTTTACAATGCAAATGATATAACTTTGCTTACGAAAAATGAAATAAGCGTGTTTTTTGGAGATTTAAATGATTCAGAAAAGAAATCTAATAATATTTCAAAAATTTTGAATGAAATTAGTACTAAAAGTATAAACACAAAAATAGTAGATACTAAAGATCCTGAAAAACCATTTTTGATAAAAGAAAACGCGGGACAAACTGAGTAAATACCGTTTCATAAATTTCGCTAAGAAAAAAGAGTCGACAATGCGCTAAAAAAATTAGTGTATTTATAATACATTAATATATTTTGAATTTAAAAATTAGAAATAATATAAAATTAAGTTGAAATAGAGCAAACGCGCAAATAGTAGCTAAGATACAAAATAAAATAGCTTTAAAAACACAAATAAAATTAAATATAAAGAAAATTATACTACAAGTACAACAAAAATAAAGAAGGTAGACACGGAACGTTTTGCCATAATTATTGTTAAACTTGTAGTATAATTAAATCATAGAGATTGAAAGAAATTTTAATTACGAATTAGGAGGATGTTATGACTTTTGATATGGAACTAGAAGATAATGATTTAGCAAAAATCAAAGTAATTGGTGTTGGTGGCGGCGGAAATAACGCTGTCAAGAGAATGAAAGAAGAAGGTTTACAAGGCGTTGAATTCGTAGCAGTAAATACTGACAAACAAATTTTAAATAATTTAGATATTAATACTAAATTACAAATCGGAAGCAAGATTACTAAGGGTTTGGGAGCCGGAGCTAATCCTGCAGTTGGTATGAAAGCTGCTGAAGAAAGTAGAAACGAAATCGAAGAAGCACTTGATAAAACAGACATGGTATTTGTAACTGCTGGTATGGGTGGCGGAACTGGTACTGGTGCTGCACCTATAGTTGCACAAATTGCAAAAGAAAAAGGAATTCTTACAGTTGGCGTTGTAACAAAACCATTTACTTTTGAAGGAAGAAAAAGACAAATGCAGGCTGAACAAGGTATCGAAGCTTTAAAGGGAAAAGTTGATACATTGGTAATAATTCCTAATGATAAATTATTACAAATTTCAGACAAGAGAACTACAATGTCAGAAGCTTTTATGATGGCTGATGAAGTTTTGATGGATGGTATTCAAGGTATCTCTGATTTAATTGCTGTACCTAACTTAATTAACTTGGACTTTGCTGATGTTAGATCCATTATGCTAAACCAAGGAATTGCTCACATGGGTATTGGTAAAGCGAATGGAGACAACAGAGCTATGGAAGCTGCAAAACTTGCAGTAAAATCTCCATTATTAGAAACATCAATCGGAGGAGCAAAAGCTGTTTTGATTAATGTTACAGGAAAAGAATTAGGATTATTCGAAGTTAATGAAGCTGCAGAATTAATCAGAGAAGAAGTAGATCCAGACGCTAATATTATATTTGGTGCTGGTATTGATGAGTCTTTAGGTGACGATATCAAAATTACTGTAATTGCAACAGGATTTGATTCTGATAACCCAATGGCTAACAAATTAAAATCAAATAAAAAGTCTGATCCAGTTTCTCAAAAATCAGAAGAAACTTCTGAAAAAGATCATGATGATATAGAAATACCTTCATTCTTGAAGAGAAGAGGATTCTAATGAAATGTCCGTTCTGTAATGCATCTGATACAAAAGTTGTAGATACTAGAGCATCTGAAGACGACAAAATTGTTAGACGAAGGAGAGAATGTATTTCTTGTCACAAAAGATTTACTACTTATGAAAGATATGATTTTAATAATCTTACAGTGGTAAAAAAAGATAAAAACAGAGAAGCTTTTGATAGAGATAAAGTGTATCGTGGAATGAAAAAGTCTTGTGAAAAAAGACCTGTTCCAGATTCAGTGTTGCTGGAGGCTACTAAAGAGATAGAAGTTGAATTAACACATAGCAATAAAAGGGAGGTAGATTCATCTGAAATAGGTGAATTAATAATGAAAAAGCTTAAGAAAATTGACAAGGTTGCATATATTCGTTTTGCTTCTGTGTATAGAGAATTTACAGATGTTAAATCTTTTAACGAGGAAATATCAAAATTAGATAATGAATAAGGTCGGGTAAATATCCGACCTTTAATTTTTATTTAACGATATTTAATTTTTATGGTAAGATATAAATAAAATAAATGTTAAAGGGGAAATATTTTGGATTTATTTGAATATAATTTACAATTACAAAAAGAAAATAGTTCACCGTTAGCAAATAGACTTAGACCAAAAAGTTTGGATAAATATTTTGGACAATCTCACGTGGTTGGCGAAGGAAAGCTTTTGAATAGATTGATAAAGGCTGATAAAATTCCTTCTATGATTTTTTACGGACCACCTGGAACTGGAAAAACAACTTTGGCAGAAATTATTTCGAATCAAACTAATTCTTTATTCGAAATATTATCTGCGATTTCAAATGGAGTTAAAGACATTAGAGAAGTTATTTCAACTGCTAAGACTAATTTGAGCATGTATAACAAAAAAACTGTTTTGTTTATTGATGAAATTCATAGATTTAACAAATCGCAACAAGACGCATTGTTAGGATATGTTGAAGATGGAACAATTACTTTGATAGGTGCCACAACAGAAAATCCGTTTTTCGAAGTGAACAAAGCTCTTTTATCGAGATGTCAAATTATCGAATTGAAACCGTTGACTGGTAATGATATTAGAAATATTATAGAAAATGCACTTACAGAAGATAAAAAATTAAAAGAAATGAACATTCAAATAGATGAAAAAGCAATTGAAGTTCTGGTAAATTCTGCAAATGGGGATGCGAGAAGTGCATTGAATGCTCTAGAGATTGCTGTCGAAAGCACAGATCAAGTTAATGGTTGCTTAATTATAGATGAAGATGCAATTAAAAATTCTGTATTTAAACCTGTTTTGAAATACGATAAAGAAGAAGATCACTATAATGTAATATCTGCATTTATCAAATCGATGAGAGGTTCTGATATTGACGCAGCTTTATATTACTTAGCAAGAATGATTGAAAGCGGTGAAGATCCTAAATTTATTGCCAGAAGAATGGTGATTTTTGCATCAGAAGATATTGGACTGGCAAATCCTGAGGCTTTGACTGTGGCTATTAATGTATTTAACGCAGTTAATTTAATAGGGTTACCAGAATGTAGGATAAATTTATCGAATGGTGTAATCTATCTTGCATCAAGTGAAAAATCTAATACATCATATGTAGCAATCGATAAGGCATTAGAAGATATTCGTCAAAACAAGATTTACGATGTTCCTAGTCATTTAAAAGACGCTCATTATGATGGGGCAAAATCATTGAATAGAGGTCTCGGATACAAGTATCCGCATAATGACGATTCGTATCAACAATATTTACCTGACGAATTAAAAAATCAAAAATATTACGATCCAAAAGATATTGGATATGAAAGCAAAATATATAAAAAAATGAGGAGTAAAGAATGATATTAATTAAAGATTTGATTAAAGATTACGAAAAGTATTCTGACAAAGAAGTTGAAGTTGGAGGTTGGATTAAAAACTCAAGATTTAGTAAGAATGTTGGTTTTATTGAACTAAATGACGGAACTTTCTTCAATCCTGTTCAAATTGTTGTAGGAAAAGATAATGAGGATTTTGAAAAGTCTGAAAAGTTAAAACTAAGCTCTGCAATTATTGTTGTAGGTAAATTAGTTTTGACTCCAAATTCTAAGCAACCATTTGAAATTCAAGCATCAAAAGTTATTGTAGAAGGAGAATCTACTGATGATTATCCACTACAAAAGAAAAGACATACATTTGAATTTTTGAGAACAATTTTACACTTAAGACCAAGAACAAATACATTTAATGCTGTATTTAGAGTTAGAAGCAGATTAGCATTTGCTATTCATAAATTCTTTAATGAAAGAGGATTTGTATATGTTCATACTCCAATTATAACAGGCAGTGATGCTGAAGGTGCTGGAGAAATGTTCAGAGTTACAACGTTGGATTTGGATAATCTTCCAAAAGATGATAACGGAAACATTGATTTTTCACAAGATTTCTTCTCAAAATCTACTAATTTAACTGTAAGTGGTCAATTGCAAGCAGAAGCTTACGCACTAGCTTTCAGAAATGTATATACATTTGGACCAACTTTTAGAAGTGAACATTCTAATACTCCTAGACATGCGGCAGAATTTTGGATGATGGAACCTGAAATATGTTTCGCAGATTTGGATGATGTGTGTAGCTTAGCCGAAGATATGGTTAGATATATCATAAAAGATGTTATGGAAAATTGTGAAGAGGAAATTAAATTCTTTAATAGTTTTGTAGACAAGAACTTGATTGAAAGATTGACAAAAGTTGCAAACAAATCATTCAAAAAATTAACTTATACTGAAGCTATTGATATTCTTCAAAAATCAGGAGAAAAGTTTGAATACCCTGTTGAATGGGGAATGGATCTACAAACAGAACACGAAAAATATTTGAGTGAAAAAGTTGTTGACGGTCCAGTGTTTGTTACTGATTATCCAAAAGAAATCAAAGCTTTTTACATGAGACTTAATGACGACAAAAAAACAGTTGCTGCAACTGACCTTTTAGTTCCAGGAATTGGTGAGTTAATTGGTGGAAGCCAAAGAGAAGAAAGATTTGAATTATTGGATCAAAAAATGGATGAGCTAGGTTTCAACAAAGAAGAATATAAATGGTATCTTGATTTAAGAAAATACGGTGGGGTTAAACACGGCGGATTTGGACTTGGATTTGAAAGAATGGTAATGTACATGACAGGAATGTCAAATATAAGAGATGTCATTCCGTTCCCAAGAACTGTTGGACATTGTGAATATTAATATTGTATTTAATTCTTTGATGTGGTATCATAGTAATAAGTTTTTATAATAATATTTGAATAAAAGTAGTAAATAATTAAAAAATTTCAGAGAGTTGATGGGCGGTGCGAATCAATATTTAAGGTTATTGAACTTGTTTATTAAAAGAATATTCGTATATCTGCGTTAAAGATTTGAGTGGGATTAACCAATAAGAGTGGTACCGCGGAATTTTATTTCGTCTCTTCTATGTAAGAGGCGAATTTTTTATTATTTGGAGGTAAAAATGGATAGATATAATCCGAATTCAATTGAGAAAAAGTGGCAAAAATATTGGGAAGAAAATAAAACTTTCAAAACATCTGATGATAAATCTAAAAAAAGATTTTATGCATTGGTAGAATTTCCTTATCCATCTGGACAAGGATTACACGTAGGTCATCCAAGACCATACACTGCACTAGATATTGTTTCAAGAAAAAGAAGAATGCAAGGATACAATGTTTTATATCCTATGGGTTGGGATGCTTTTGGACTTCCAACAGAAAATTTTGCTATTAAGAATAAAATAAGACCTGAAGTTGTTACTGAAAATAATATAAAAAACTTCAAAAGACAAATGCAATCAATCGGATTTTCTTTTGATTGGGATAGAGAAATAAACACAACAGATCCAGATTATTATAAATGGACTCAATGGATTTTCATTCAAATGTTCAAAAAAGGACTTGCCTATAAAAAAGAAATGCCTATTAATTGGTGTCCGTCATGTAAAACTGGACTTGCAAATGAAGAAGTAATCAATGGTCACTGTGAAAGATGTGGTGGTCAAGTTGTCAGAAAAGTTAAGAACCAATGGATGCTTAAAATTACTGAATACGCTGATAGACTTATTGATGATTTAAAAGATGTTGATTATTTGGATAGAATTAAATCTCAACAAATCAATTGGATTGGAAGATCATACGGAGCAGAAATTAATTTTGCAGTAAAAGAAGTTGATGAAAAAATTACTGTATTTACAACAAGAGCAGATACTATATTTGGTGCTACTTACATGGTTATTTCAGTTGATCATCCTTTGATTGAAAAATATAGTGATAGAATTAAAAACATTGATGAAATTAGAAGCTATAGATCAGAAGTTGCAAAAAAATCAGAATTAGAAAGAACAGATTTATCTAAAGAAAAAACAGGATACAAAATTGATGGATTAACAGCTATTAATCCTTTGACAAACAAAGAAATCCCTGTTTATGTTTCAGATTATGTATTGATGACTTACGGAACAGGTGCTATCATGGCAGTTCCTGCTCACGATGATAGAGACTATGAATTTGCTAAAAAATTTAACATTGATATGATTCCTGTAATTGAAGGATCTGACATAGAAAATTGTGCATTCACAGAAACAAATGAAGGAAATCTTATTAATTCAGGATTTTTAAATGGCTTGACTGTAGATGAAGCAAAAGAAAAAATGTATGAATACATTGAAGAAAAAGAAATAGGTCATAAAAAAACAAATTACAAATTAAGAGACTGGGTATTTTCAAGACAAAGATATTGGGGAGAGCCAATTCCATTGGTTTACTGTGAACATTGTGGATGGGTTCCATTGGATGAGAAAGATTTGCCATTGGTATTACCAAAGGTAGATAATTATGAACCAACAGATAATGGCGAATCTCCACTATCAAAAATAGATGATTTTGTTCACACAAAATGTCCAAAATGTGGCAGAGATGCGGTTAGAGAAACTGATACAATGCCACAATGGGCTGGATCTTCTTGGTATTATTTAAGATATACTGATCCACACAATGATGAAGCTATAGCTAGCAAAGAAAACTTAGACTATTATACACCTGTAGATTGGTACAACGGTGGAATGGAACATACTACACTTCACTTATTGTATTCTAGATTTTGGCATAAATTCTTGTATGATATCGGAGTAGTTCCTACAAAAGAACCATATATGAAGAGAACTAGCCATGGAATGATTTTAGGGGACAATAATGAAAAAATGAGTAAGTCTCGTGGTAATGTCGTAAATCCAGATGATATTGTTAGAGATTTCGGTGCAGATACTTTGAGATGTTATGAAATGTTTATTGGAGATTTTGAAAAGTCGGCTCCTTGGTCAGAAAATGGAGTTAAAGGTTGTAGAAAATTCTTGGATAAAGTTTGGAGAACACAAGAGTTAGTTGATGGTGATTCTAATTTTGAAAAAATGGAAACCTTGATTCACCAAACTATTAAAAAAGTTAGTGAAGATTATGAAAATTTGAAATTCAATACAGCGATTGCTCAACTTATGACATTATTGAATGAATTCAACAACTTAGACAAAATCTCCAAGGAACAATATAAAATTTTCTTGATATTATTAAATCCAGTATGTCCACACATTACAGAAGAAATTTGGCAAAGAATGGGATATGAAGGATATGTTCATGAATCTAGCTGGCCTGAATATGATGAATCAAAGACTATCTTAGATGTCATTGAATTGCCTATCCAAGTAAATGGTAAATTAAGAGCAACAGTAGAAATAAACAGGGAAGCTTCAGAAGATGAAGTTTACGAAAAAGCTGTTAAGGATGATGTTGTTGCAAAATATCTTGAAGGCAAAAACGTAGTTAAGAAAATTTATGTTAAAGGAAGAATTTTTAATATAATTGTAAAATAATTTTGGTAATAGTAGATTGAGTTATCTTAATCTACTATTATTATTGACATAGGATATTTACACAACTATTTTACTATGATAAAATTTATCATAAATAGGAGGGCTTATGAGATTATCTACTAGAGGAAGATACGGGCTTGCGGCAATGATATATTTAGGTAAAAAATATGGAGATAATCCAGTTAGTTTAAATGAAATATCAAAAGCTACAGGACTTAGTAATAATTATTTAGAACAACTTATTCGAGAATTAAAAAAACAAGATTTAGTAATTTCTGTTAGAGGTGTACAAGGTGGTTATTTATTAAAAAAATCACCAAAAGAAATTTCGGTTGCCGAAATCTTGGAGTGCTTGGAAGAGTTCTTTGGAGTGACAGAATGCTCTGTAGTTCCTGGACTATGTTCAAGAGAAGATACTTGTCCATCTAGACTTATTTGGACTCAAATGCATGACGATATGATTAATAGTATTAAAAACGTAAGTTTACAAGACCTGATTATCAAAGAGAAATAGATATGATTATTAATTCTGAATTTCTACACAATGCATTAGTATTTATAACTATTATTTTCATGGTATTTGGAACGTATTTTTTGATTACTGTGGGAAATAGTAAGGTAGATGAGAAATACAAAATTGTATTTAATTTCCATAAAATAAAAAAAACTACTATATTGATACTTATTCTATTGGGATTATTGGCTTTATTTTCAAAGTATCCTGTAATTTATCACACTATCAATACTTTATTGATAGGGATAATACTTTCATACATTATCAATCCTTTGGTTAAGTACCTTGAAAATAAAGGAATCAGAAGGTCGTTTGCAATTTTAATAATATATGTCATAGTAATATTTTTGATAATATTATTAGGAATGATTGTTGTTCCTCAAACTATTCAACAAATCAAAAAAATGATAATTAGTTTACCTGGTTTTATGGCCGATATTTCTATAAAAGTAAATGATTTTAATAGAAAAATATTCAAAGAGTATCCTAATGTAAGCAAAATAATGTCCAATGCGATGCAAACAGTTAATCAAAAACTTGGGACAATTCAAACTTCGATATTGGACATGTTATCACAAACAGGAAATATTACAGGAAGTATTTTTACTAATTTACTTAGAATTATTTTAATTCCTGTTGTTAGTTTTTATATGTTATTGGATAAAGAAAAATGCATTGATTTTATAATGGGATTTATACCAAATAAAAATAAAGACAAGTTTTTGAGCGTTTGCAATGATATGGATAAAGCTTACAGCGAATTCATTCGTGGTAGATTAATAATGGCGATATTTGTAGGAGTGCTTACAGCTATTGCTTTAATTTTAATGAGAGTTGATTTTGCGATTATCATAGGAATACTTACTATGGTAGGAGATATTATTCCTTATATTGGCCCTTTTATAGCGGTAACACCAGCTTTTATATTGGCTTTTTTAGACAGTCCAATAAAAGCTGTGGTTGTTGTAATTGTATTCGTATCTATACAATGGATTGAAAACAACATACTTGCACCTAAATTGTTGGGTTCAAAAATTGGTATTAATCCATTGTTAGTAATTGTTAGTTTGATAATAGGTGGTGGAATGTTTGGAGTTGTAGGTATGATTTTATCAGTTCCATTCGTTGCTACAATTAAAATATTATATTTACATTTTAAAGATAAGATTAAAATGTTTTTTAGAAATTAGTGAGGTTATAATGAAAAATTACGGTTTAAATGAAATTAGAAAAAAATTCTTAGATTATTTTGGTGAAAGAGGACATCTTGTTATTAAATCATTTCCTCTTATTCCACAAGATGATAAGAGTCTTTTACTTATAAATGCTGGAATGGCACCATTGAAAAAATACTTTACAGGTGAGAAAAAACTTAAAAAAGACAGAGCAACATCTTCACAAAGATGTATTAGAACAGCAGATATAGATGAAGTAGGAAAAACACAAAGACATGGTACTTTTTTCGAAATGCTTGGTAATTTTTCTTTTGGAGATTATTTCAAAAGAGAAGCAATTACATGGGCATGGGATTTCTTGACAAATGAATTAGAAGTTCCAAAAGATATTTTATGGGTAAGTGTCTATGAAGAAGATGAAGAAGCTTATAATATATGGGTTAATGAAGTTGGGATTAGTCCAGAAAGAGTTGTTAAATTAGGCAAAGCTGATAACTTCTGGGAGTTAGATCAAGGACCTTGCGGACCATGTTCTGAAATTCACGTAGACAGAGGATTTGAATTTGACCCTAGAGAAGATGCAAAACCAGGTGATGAAGGCGAAAGATTCTTGGAAGTATGGAATTTAGTATTCACACAATTTAACAAAACAGCAGATGGAAAATACGAAAGGATTGCTCATCCAAATATAGATACTGGAATGGGTCTTGAAAGAATTACAATGGTTTTGGAAAATGCTGACAACATTTTTGAAATTGGACTTGTAAAAGATATAATCAAAACTATCGAAGAAATTTCAGGTGTAAAATATAAAGAAAATCACAAGAACGATGTATCCATTAGAATAATTGCAGACCACGTACGTGCTATGACATTCTTAATCTACGATGGAGTAATACCAAGTAATGAACAAAGAGGATATGTACTAAGAAGACTTATAAGAAGAGCTTGCAGACATGGAAAATTATTGGGAATAAACGACAGTTTCATAGAAAAAGTTATCGATTCATGTATTAAAGTTTATGAATCAGGATATCCTGAATTAAAAGAAGATAGAGATAGAATTGTTAAAATAGCTAATGCTGAAGAAAAGAAATTCCAAGAAACTTTGGATTTGGGATTGAACATTTTAGATTCTATGTTGAAAGAAACAGATTCAGATGTATTTAGTGGTGAAAATGCATTCAAGTTATATGACACTTACGGATTCCCAATAGATTTAACTAAGGAATTAGTCGGTGAAGTTAACAAGACTGTAGATGAAGTTCAATTTAAAAAATTAATGGAAGAACAAAAAGAAAGAGCTAGGGGATCAAGAAATGAATCTAATATGGGTTGGTCTTCTGACAAAAAATATGGCGAAGGACTTCCAGAAACAAAATTTGACGGATATAATTCATTAAAAGATGAAAGTAAAGTTATAGAAATTTACGGTGAAGATAAAAATAATTTAAAAGCCGGACAAATGGGTATAATAGTATTAGATTGTACAACTTTCTATGGAGAAGGTGGTGGACAAGTAGGTGACAAAGGAATTATCTATAATGACAATTTCAAAGCTGAAGTGTACGACACTAAGAAAACAGGAAAGAAAGTATTCTTGCACTACGTTAAAGTTACTGAAGGAAGTTTACACGTAGGTGACAAAGTTACAATAGAAGTAGATGAACTTAACAGAAGAGATATTATGAAAAACCACTCTGCAACACACTTATTGCATCAAGCGTTAAAAGATGTTGTAGGAGATCATGTTAATCAAGCTGGATCTTACGTTGATGGCGAAAGATTAAGATTTGATATCACACATTTTGAAGCGGTTTCAAAAGAACAATTAGAAAAAGTTGAACAAATTGTTAATGATAAAATAGCTTTGGGAATTCCAGTAAAAATTGATGAAATGTCATTGGAAGAATCACAATCAATAGGAGCTAGAGGACTTTTCGAAGATAAATATCAAGATGTTGTAAGAGTTGTTCAAATGGGAGATTATTCTATAGAATTATGCGGTGGAACACACGTTAAAACAACAAGTGACATTCAAATGTTGAAGATAATATCTGAATCAAGTGTTGCAGCAGGTGTAAGAAGAATCGAAGCGATAACTGGCCGTGCAGTATACAAATATCTTAAAGAAAGAGATAGTTTGATAGATAATGTTAAGCGTTCACTAAAAGCATCTAACGAAGACGAAATCACTAGAAGAATTGAAATGAATACTGAGGAAATCAAGGGATTGAAGAAGAAACTTAAAGATATAACAAATAAGGATTTATCTTCAAATGTTGATTCAGTTATTAATGATGCTGTAGAGGTTAATGGTACAAAAGTTTGCACATTTGAATTAAGTGGTTTGGACAATAATTCATTTAGAGATTTTGGAGAAAATATTAAATCAAAATTAGAAGATGGAGTTGTAATATTAGCTAATTCAGATGAATCAAAAGTATCATTTATAGCTTTAGTTACGGATTCTGCAGTTAAAAAAGGTGTATTTGCAGGAGATATTGTAAGAGAAGTTGCCAAAGTATGTGGTGGTAACGGCGGTGGACGTAAAGACTTTGCACAAGCTGGTGCAAAAGATAGTTCCAAAGTTGATGAAGCATTACAAAAAGGAATTGAAATAGTGAAATCAAAACTTAATGCTTAAAGGAGGCAAAAAATGGAAGGTAAGGATTTAAACCATACAGTTAGATTTGAAGCATCAAAACTTGAAAAGAAATCAATAAAGGAGACTTTGAAAAAAGTTTACCAAGCTTTAGAAGAAAAGGGATATGATCCTAAAAATCAAATTATTGGATATATATTATCAGGAGATCCTACTTACATTACAAGCTTTAATAATGCAAGAAATTTGATAAGACAAATAGATCGAGATGATTTATTGGGAGAAATGTTAGAAGTTTACTTGAATGAAATAGATAAATAAAGGATAATGTAGAGCTGTTACTTGTAACAGCTCTCAAAATATGTAAAAATTTATGGAAAGATATATTGGACTTGATGTGGGAGATAGGACTATAGGTGTCGCTATAAGTGATCCGTTTTTATTGACTGCCCAATCATTAATGACGATCAAGAGAAAAAGTAAAATTGAAGATATAGAGATCATTAATGGTATAATTAAAGAGAAAGAAGTCAGTAAAATTATAGTAGGTCTACCTAAAAACATGAATAATACAATTGGCCCTCAAGCTAAAAAAGTTAAAACATTTGTAAAAGAACTAAGAAAACATACTGATTTGGATATTGAATATGTTGATGAGAGATTGACAACTGTCAGTGCTACGAGAGTTTTGATAGAACAAAATGTATCAAGAAAAAAAAGAAAAGATGTAATTGATAGTGTTGCAGCGACATATATTCTGCAAACTTATTTAGATATGGGAAGATAATTATGGAAACAATAAAATTATACGATGAAAATAATAATGAAAAAGAATTTAAAATAATTAATACATTTGGTATGGATGATGATAATTATTGCGTATTAGAAGATGTATCAAATGGAGAGAATGTTATTTTGAAATATATAGAAAACGATGAACAAATTGAATTTATTGGATTAGAAAACGAAAAAGAATTAAACGATGCTATCGAAGTATATGAAGATCTAATGAATTCACAAAAGGAGCAATAATGAACATTGAAACATTAAAAACTAAACTAATCAATGCAGGATACAAAGTAACTAAACAAAGAGAAGTAATTTTTGAAGCATTGTTAGAAAATATGGATTCACACCTATCTCCGGAAGAATTAAACGAAATAGTAAGCAAAAAAGATCCGGAAATTGGTATAGCTACGGTTTATAGAACTTTATTAATTTTTGAAGAACTTAACTTGGTATATAAGTTAGATTTTGATGATAAAAGATACAGATATGAATTAGTGGATGAAGATGAAGATCACCATCATCACCATATTATATGCACGAATTGTGGTAAAGTTGATGAAGTTAAGTATGATTTATTAGAAGGCATCGAAAAGCAAATTAGAAAAGATTACAACTTCGATATACAAAATCACGATGTAAAGTTTTATGGGATATGTTCTGATTGCCAAGAGAAACTTAAAAATGAGGAGAAATAAATGGCAAAAAAGAATATTGATAAATTAAAAGTTATTCCACTAGGAGGACTTAATGAAATAGGGAAAAATATGACAGTAGTAGAATACAAAGATGATATTATTGTCGTTGATTGTGGAATGACATTTCCTGATGAAGAAATGTTGGGGGTAGATATAGTAATCCCTGATATTTCTTATCTAGAAAAAAATAAGGAAAAGATTAGAGGAATAGTTATAACTCACGGTCACGAAGACCATATTGGTGCTATTCCTTACGTATTAAAAAAATTAGATGTCCCTGTTTATGGAACAAAACTTACAATGGGACTTTTAGAAAATAAAATATTGGAGCACAAGTTAAGTTTGAAGTCACTTCATACAGTTGATTACAGAAAACCAATTAAACTTGGTGCTTTTAGCGTAGAGTTTGTAAAAGTATGTCACTCAATTCCAGATTCTGCAAGTTTAGCTATAACAACTCCTGTAGGAGTTTTGTTCTTTACTGGTGATTTTAAAATAGACTACACTCCAATTGATAACAATAGAATGGATTTTGGAAGAATAGCTTCCATAGGTAATAAGGGAGTTCTAGCACTATTCGCTGATAGTACAAATGTTGAAAGACAAGGTTATACTTTAAGTGAAAAAAGTGTTGGTAAAACTTTTATAAATTTGTTTGACGATGCACCTGCTAGAATAATTGTAGCGACCTTTGCATCTAATGTTCACAGAATTCAACAAGTTATTTCAGCTGCTGAGCATTTCAATAAAAAAGTAGCTCTTTCAGGAAGGTCTATGATTAACACTGTTAACGTTGCGCGTGAGTTAGGATACATTAAAGTTGGCGACAAAACTATTATTGATATAAATGATATCAATAAGCATAAACCAAACGAAATAGTTCTTTTAACAACTGGCTCTCAAGGTGAACCAATGAGTGCAATGACGAGAATGGCTAATGGTACACACAGAAAAGTTCATTTAGATCCAACTGATACAGTTATTTTGTCTGCTACACCAATTCCAGGAAATGATAATCAAGTTAGTTCAGTTATCAATAAATTGATGGAAATGGGAGTTAAAGTTATTTATTCTTCCTTGGCTGATGTACACGTAAGTGGACACGCTTGTCAAGAAGAACTGAAATTGATGCATTCATTAGTTAGACCTAAATTCTTTGTTCCACTTCATGGAGAAATGAGACACTTAAAGTGTCACGCAAATTTAGCGCTTGATATGGGAATGAAAGAAAAAGATATTGTGATTGCAGACAATGGTAATACAATTGAATTTACAAGAAAAAGCATTAATCTTGTCGACACTAAATTTGCAAGTAACATTTTAGTAGATGGACTTGGAGTAGGTGATGTTGGAAATGTTGTATTAAGAGACAGAAGACACTTATCAGAAGACGGATTAATTGTTGTTGTAATTACTTTGGATGCTAGAAACAAAGAAGTTATAGCTGGTCCTGACATAATTTCAAGAGGGTTTGTATATGTTAAAGAAAATAATGATTTAATGGAAGAGTGCAAATCTGTTGTTCAAAATGTTTTAGACGAATGTTATACGAAAAATATCTACGATTGGTCAACTCTTAAACACAATATTAGAGAAACATTAAAGAAATTCTTGTACCAAGAAATCAAGAGAAATCCAATGATATTGCCAGTAATAATGGAGGTATAATATGGAATATAAGAAAAAGGCTGAAGAATTAGCTCAAATGTTGAATAATTCATCAGAGTTTCAAGAACTTAAAAAACTTCACAAAGATGTTTATAAAAAGAATGAAAATAATAAAAATATGATAGATGATTTCAAAAAACATCTTTTTGAATATCAATTAAAAATTCAACAAACAGGAAAAGAAGATCCTGAAGATGTAAAAAAACTTCAAAATTTACAAAATATCATTATGACAAATCATGATATTGCAGCTTATCTACAAGCAGATGCAAGATTTTCTATGATTTTAAAAGATGTTTACGATGCATTAGAAAGTGGCATAAAATTAGAAGATGAATAGTATTGTAAATGAACACCTACAAGATTATTTAAGACAATTATCAAAAAGTAACGATGAAACTATCCTAGAGTTAGAAATATTTGCAAAGGAAAATCATATACCAATTGTTGAACCAGAGGTTAGACAATTGCTGAAGATAATATTACTAATGGAACAACCAAAGTCTATTTTAGAAATAGGCACAGCTATTGGTTACAGCTCGATTATTATGAAGAAAACTTGTCCTGATGCAAAGATTATTACAGTCGAAAATTACGAAAAAAATGCAAACTTTGCAAGAGAAAACTTCAAAAAGTATGGATATGACGATATTCAATTAGTCTTTGGTGATGGATATGAAGTTATGAAAAACATGGACACAAAATTTGACTTGATATTTATCGATGCTGCTAAAGGACAATATATAAAATACTTCGAAGAAGCTGTACGATTATCTAACAAAAATTCAGTTATTGTATGTGACAATGTTTTGTTTAGAGGAATGGTATGCGAAAAAGAATTCTATGAACATAGACACAGAAAGATAACTATAGTTAAGAGATTAAGAGAATTTTTGGAAATTATTTCGGATAGTTCAAAATACGATACAACTATCATTCCAATCGATGATGGAATGAGCATAACTAAATTAAAATAGCAATAGTCGGAAGTCTGTGATTTCCGACTATTTTTGAGGAGATTAAATGAAAAAAGTTGAATTATTAGCACCTGCGGGTGATTTAGATAAATTAAAAACAGCCATTGATTATGGCGCAGATGCAGTGTACATGGCAGGTCCAGACTATGGATTGAGAACTGCATCTAAGAACTTCACAATAGAAGATATGAAAGAAGCTGTAGAATATGCCCACAGTAGAGGCAGGAAAATATATATAACAATGAATATATTAGCCCACAATGATGATTTGGAAGGAATTGAAGACTACATTCAAAACTTAATAGATATTAATGTAGATGCTCTTATTGTTTCTGATCCAGGTATTTATTCTATTATTAGAAGTATTAATAAAGATGTTGAAGTCCACATGTCGACACAAGCATCAGTAACAAATTTTAGAACAGTAAAATATTGGATGGATCAAGGCATAAAGAGAATTGTATTGGCTCGTGAATTGTCATTGAAAGAAATTCAAGATATCAAGAAAAATATTCCTGATTCTGAATTGGAATGTTTCGTACATGGAGCTATGTGTATGTCTTATTCAGGAAGATGTTTATTGAGTAACTACATGACTGGAAGAGACGCAAACAGAGGAGACTGTGCGCAAGCATGTAGGTGGAAGTACAGACTTGTTGAAGAAAAAAGACCAGGAGAGTATTTTCCGATTGAAGAAGATGAAAAGGGAACTTTTATTTTCAACTCGAAAGACTTGTGTATGATAGAGCACCTAGATAAATTAATTAAAGCTGGAATTGATAGTTTAAAAATAGAAGGTAGAGTTAAGAGTCAATATTATGTAGCAACGGTTGTTAGAAGCTACAGAATTGCTATCGATAAATATTATAATAACGAATTTGATGAGCCAACAGCGAAGAGACTTTTAGAAGAAATTAAAAAAGTTTCTTACAGAGATTTTACTACAGGATTTTTTGAAAAAAAACCTGATGAAAATGATCAATTGTACGAATCATCATCGTACATTAGAAAATACGATTTTGTAGGTTTATTATTGGATTATGATGAAGAAAGTAAAATTGCTACTTTTGAACAAAGAAACAGAGTTTTCAAAGGTGACGAAGTAGAAATTTTTGGACCAGAAGATGGATTTATTACTACAAAAATCGAAAAAATGTATGATGAAAAGATGAATGAAATTGAAGTAGCTAATAAAGCTCAACAAATTTTTAAAATAAAAATTGAAGAAAAACTTCAACCTAATTCGATGATGAGAAAAAAGAGCGATAATTAATTTTGGAATGTAATTTATACTATGATATAATCAGATTATGAAAACGAAAAAACTTAACAAAAAAGAAATTTTTATAATTATCATTTCTGTTTTAGTATTAATTTTTATTGTTCACAATTTATTAGGTTTTTTCTTTAAAAGAAACCTTTATCTTGTGAATGATATTTCCAAAATAAAAAACGAAATAAATGCAAATGCTCTTGTTCTAAAAGATGAGTACATTTATTTAAATGATGTGGATACTAAAGCAGCTGAAAATGTAAAATATCCTGTAGGATCAAATGTTATAAACATACCAAAAGAAATAAACTCACAAATGAGTACAAAGTATATAGATGACAAATTGAATGATTTGGAAACAAATCACAGCGATAAAACAACAAGTAATTTTGATATTAAAGATACCGATATAAAATCATTATCAAACTCTATAAGAAATAGAAAATTCGATGAAAAGTTTTTATCTGAGTATGATAAGAAGAAAAACATCACAGAAGAAGAGTATTTTCATTCAAAAAAAGAATTAGAAATACTAAAAAAAGTTCTAAACTCAAAATCAACTACCGTTAAGACTACGGTTAGTGGAGTGTTGAAAAACAATGTAGACAACTATGAAAACTTTGTAGGATATAACTCCTCTAGTATATTCGGTAGTGATTATTATTTGAGAGATATTGGAGAAAATTATAACACTAAAGGTTTATCTGTAGTTGATAGCATGAATTTATCATTAGTATTCGATGTTGAAAGTTCAAAATTGAATAGAAATTTGAAAAATAACGATGAAATTGAAATCCATGTTGACAAAAACGATTATTCGGCTCATATAAAAGACATAAAGGTAAATGGGAATATTATAACTATAGTTTGCGACATGAATGATGGTATTAATAATTTGATGAATAAAAGATTCGTACCTATAACTGTAATTGATAAAAAAACAAAAGTATTCAAAATACCAAAAAAATCAATTATTACGAAGGATTCTACACAAGGTGTGTTCATTAAAAAAGAAACAGGAATTATTAAATTTGTAGCTGTAAAAGTTTTAAAAACTGACGACAAATTTGCATATGTTTCAACTGGTACTGATGGACAAATCGATGTTAATAACAGAAAAGTAAAAACTCTGGAACTTTACGATTATATCGTAAAAAATCCAAGGTTTGTTAAAGAGGGGGAACTTTTAAAATAATGAGTATAAAAGATAATCTAAATGAAGTTAATGAAAATTTGAAAAAATTTGCATCTCATGGAGAAACTCCAAAACTTATTGCGGTTACAAAAACTGTTGATATCGACAGAATTAAAGAAGCAATTGATTGCGGAGTAACAGATATTGGAGAAAATAAGCCCCAAGAAATGAGTTGGAAATATGATGAATTAAAAGATTCTGTAAATTATCATATGATTGGTCATTTGCAATCTAATAAAGTTAAAGATGTTGTAGGGAAAGCTTGTTTGATTCATTCATTAGATAGAATGAGTGTTTTAAAAGAAATAGAGAAGAGAGCAAGTGCTATTAATAAACCACAAGATTGTTTGATTCAATTAAATGTAGCAGAGGAAGAGCAAAAATCTGGTTTATATCTTGATGATTTGGATTCTTTTATAGAAGAAATTGAAAAAAGAAAGTTTGTCAAAGTAAAAGGTTTGATGAGCATTGCTCCGTTTGCTGAGGATCCAGAAGAAATAAGATGGGTTTTTAAGAAAATGAGAGAAATTTATGATAAAATAAAAAATACAGAATACAAAAATATAGAAATGAAATACTTATCTATGGGAATGAGCCACGACTACAAAGTGGCACTTGAAGAAGGATCAAATATGGTAAGAGTGGGAAGCTTTATTTTTGGTAAAAGAAATTACAATTAGGAGGACATTATGTCATTTATGAATTCATTTAAAAAATTAGTAGGAGTAGAAGACGATTACGACGAATATTACGATGACCAATACTACTATGATGAATCAGATCATGTAGAATCTGAATCAAAAGATTATGAACAAAAACAAAATTATGAAACAAAATCAAATATAGTAAGCATGAATAATTCTGCAACTAAACCTGTGGAATCTAAACCTTTGAATAGAGTTAAAATAAACATTCATGAACCAATTAGTTTTGATGATGCACCAAAAGTAATTGATGTAATATTAAAAAATGAAGTTGCCGTATTAAATATTGAAATGCTTGAAAAAGATGTAAAGCAAAGAATATTTGACTTTGTTAGTGGAGCTATTTATTCACTTGATGGCAAAATGCAAAAAGTAACTAAAGATATTTTTGTGTTGGTACCAAAAGGAGTTGAAATTGACGGCAAAATTAAGGATCAGATAACAAAAAATAATGGATTTTTCCAATTATGATAAATGGATTTAGTATAGTTAATTTTTTCTTAACTATTTTGAAGTTGATTGAATGGTCGATATTTATTAGAGTTATATTGTCATTTGTTCATATATCAAGGGATAATGCTTTGGTCGACTCGATTTATTTGATTACTGATTATATAATGTATCCTGCAAAAATATTGCTGGGCATGTTTGGACTTGATAGAGGAATTATAGATTGGTCTCCATTAGTAACATTGATATTTCTTCAAATTATTGGATCATTAATAATAGGATTGATTTAAAATGAGTTACGAATTAAATTACATTCAAGATATAGAAATTAAAAAGACTATCGATAGATTTATTGATAGTCTTATTTCAGTTAAAAAGACAAAAACTATATATTCAACAGATTTTATGAATCCTAAAGAAATAGAGTATGCTATTTCGATTTTAAATACAGAGACTGATGTAGGATATATGGTTACGAATTGTCCGAAAAACTGTGAAAATAGCATTATTATAATGTGGGATAGATATTGCTACTCAGAAGAATACATTAATATGTTCGATTATATTGGTCTTTTGGAAATACAAACCGATCAGGAAATTTCTCATAGAGACATTTTAGGAGCTGTGTTGAATTTAGGAATTAATCGTGAAAAAATCGGAGATATTTTTACTTATAATGGAAGATTTTACCTGTGTGCTACAAATACGATGATCAAATTTTTGAATTTAAATTTGACAAAAATTAAAAAGTTTAATATTTCGACATCGATTGTTGAAAAAAACATAGAAAAAGATGAAGAAAAGTACAAACCATTCACAGGCGTTATAAACTCAGAAAGATTGGACTGTTTGGTTTCTGAAATGGCAAATATTTCCAGAAAAGATGCTCAGATTTTGATAAAAAACAAGAAAATTAAGCTTAATTATGAAGTAGTATCTAATACTAGCAAATCAGTCGAAGAAAATTCTCTCGTATCAATTAGAGGTTATGGTAGGTACAGGCTTATAGAATACTTGGGAAACACAAAAAAAGACAAATTGAGAATAAAATATATTAAATACATTTAGGAGTAAAAATGGTTACTATTTTAATGATGATTTTGGTAATTGGCTTAGATCATTTAACAAAATACATGGCAATTTCTCTCAAAGAAGGAGATATTGTAATTTTTGATAAATTTTTAAAGCTTACTTACCTTGAAAATAGAGGAGCGGCATTTGGAATTCTTGAAAACAAGAAAATATTCTTACTTATAATAACATTACTAATAATTGGATTTGTAATATTGTATATTTTTAAGAATTACAAAAGCTTGATGAATTTTGAAAAAGTAATATATGGGCTACTTTTAGGAGGAGCATTAGGAAATCTGATTGACAGAATTTTCAGAGGCTATGTCATTGATTTTATTTCTGTGAAACTTCCATTTAATTATGATTTTCCAGTGTTTAATGTGGCAGATATAGCTGTTGTTGTATCGTGTATTTTACTTGTGATATTTAGTTTAAAAGGACATAAATAATGAGTGTTAATATAGGAAATAGTTGGGATGAATTGTTAAAGGATGAATGGAACAAAGATTATTATAAAAAAATCAGAGAAGTTTTAATTCATGATTATAAAAATTACAAAGTATATCCAGATATGAATTTTATTTTTGAAGCATTGAAATTAGTTCCTTTTGAAGATTGTAAGGTTGTGATTTTAGGACAAGACCCATATCATAATCCTAATCAAGCTCATGGACTTAGTTTTTCTGTTAAACCAAATGTTAAAACACCCCCTTCGTTGATTAATATTTATAAGGAATTGCAAAATGAATTTGGTTATCCAATTCCTAATAATGGATATTTGATGAAATGGGCAAAACAAGGAGTTTTATTATTAAATACTTCACTTACGGTAATAGAAAACAAACCAAATTCTCATTCAAAAATTGGATGGCAAATTTTAACGGATAAAATTATAGAATTATTAGGAAATTCAAATAGACCAATAGTATTTATATTGTGGGGCAACAACGCCAGAATGAAAAAAGATTTAATAAAAAGTAAGAATGCGCTTATACTAGAATCGCCACATCCTTCTCCATTTTCAGCTAATAGGGGATTTTTTGGTTGCAATCATTTTATAAAAACTAACGATTATTTGATAGATAATGGTCTAGAACCTATTGATTGGAAGATAGAAAATATATGATTTACGAATTTTTAATTGACGATTCTAATCAAAATGCAAGATTGGATGTTTTTTTGGCAAATGTAGTCGAATTATCTAGAAGTGAAATTCAAAAACTTATAGATGATAAAAAGGTTTTGGTAAACGGTAAAATTCAGAAAAAAAATTATAAGCTAAATTTGAATGATAAAATTACATTAGATTATGAAAAGCCCGACAAAACTATCAAAGCGCAAAAACAAGATTTGGATATTGTATATGAAGATGATTATCTAGCGATTATTAACAAAGATAAAGACGTCATTGTACATCCTACAGAAACTATATATTCTGATACTTTAGTGAATTATTTAATGTATAATTTCAAAAATTTGAGTGATGTGGACGGGGATTATAGAAGGGGAATAGTCCACAGATTAGATAAAGACACAACAGGGCTAATAATAATTGCAAAGGACAATGATACCCATCTAAAATTAAAAGAGATTATCAAAAATCACGAAATTATAAAAACTTATTTGTGTATTGTACATGGAAAAATCGATGAATGTGGAACAATTGAAGAATATATGTCTAGAAATCCAAAAGATAGAAAGAAAATGATGGTTTCTGACGAAGGGAAATTATCTATTTCTCAATATGAAAGACTTGATTATAATGATGATTATTCTCTTGTAAAAGTTCAAATCAAAACCGGTAGAACTCATCAAATTCGAGTTCACATGAATTATATTCATCATCCTATTTTAGGTGACAAATTATATGGATTGAAAAAGGAAAAAATACTTTTCGACAGTCAAGTTCTTCACGCATATAACCTTCAATTTATTCATCCTCAAACTCATGAAAAAATAAATGTGATAGGGAAATTAAAACCAGATTTTATGACAGCTATCGAAAAAACAAAACTAGATTACACAAAAATACCTTCTAAGTTATAACTTAGAAGGTTATTTTTATACTTCTGATAATTCGTCTCCCAAATCTTTGTTACTAAAATAAATACTTAGTAGATTTGGACCGATATGAGCACCTATAACACATCCCAATGGATACTTTACTATTTTTTTGAACTTGAATTCTTCTTTTATTCTTTCGATAAATAAATCTGCTTCATCTTCATTTTCGCCATAGCAAACATAAAGAGTTTGATTTAAATTAACATTATTGTTACATTTTTCAGCCATTAAATTTTTGATTTTAGCAAAAGTTTGTTTTTCACCGCGCGCTTTTTCTACAACATATAAGCTACCATCATTTTTATCCACACTCATAATTGGTCTTATGTTCAATAATGAACCCATTACCTTTTGAGTCTTAGATAATCTTCCACCTCTGTACAAATACTCTAAGTTAGTAACAGTAAAAATATGCTCTTGTGCGCAGATTATTTCATCTAATTTTTCGTTTACTTCTTTAAATGAATAATTTAATTCTACAAGTTTAAGTGCTTTATTAACAACAGAAGTTTCTCCTGAGCAAGCACTCACAGAATCCTTAACGATTATCTTATAATCTTTATTTTCTTCTAAAACATCATTCATTGCCATAGTAGCTGTTTGAAATGTGCTTGTTAGTCCGCTTGAAAGTGTAATGCAAATAACTTCATTTCCAGCTTCCAATTCTCTTTTAAATGTTTCGTAGTATGTTTTATATGGAACTTGACTAGTTTTAAAAACCTCTCCATTTTTCATTCTAGAAAACATATCTGAAGAATTAATTGTTTGACCTTCTATGTATTCTTGATCAGAGCTAATAACTGGCATATTCAATAAAATTAAATTTTCGTTTTCATTTGAACCTGTTAGTTGACTACCAGAGTCAGTAATTATTTTTATAGACATTCTTACCTCCAGATAAGTATTGTTTTTAAATGGTGCTGTTGAGAGGGATCGAACCTCCGACCTATTGATTACGAATCAATTGCTCTACCAACTGAGCCACAACAGCATATACATTTATTATAAGCTTAAGAGTACAATATTTCAAGATTATTACAATAATGAAAATCAATGGGAAATAATAAAAAATTATGATAAAATACTATTCATATCCTAGGAGGAATAATGAAAAACAAGAAATTAATAAAAAAAAGAGTTGGAATATTCTTGCTAATGATAGTTTTTTGCTCCTGTTTAATAATAAATTATTCTGAAAATTACTTTTCTTTTTCTCGAAAAATCACTCATCATAAAAGTGAATTAGAAGATAATGAGTTGAAAACACTAAATAAATTAGAAAAAGATATGGTTGAATTCAAGAAGGTTGGGGCCTTAAAAATAACAGAAGATAATATATTTTATCCAACTCATAAATCTAAAATATCTGAAAGAATGTTAGAGGTTGCATTAGAAGGTACTGATTTAGAGGGTAATGCACATTCGTTCATTAAAGTTGAAAAGAAATATGGAGTGAACGCTTTGTATTTACTAGCTATAGCAAATCATGAGTCAGATTTTGGACAGAGCAGAATAGCAAAGGATAAAAATAATTTGTTTGGATTCAATGCAATAGATTCAAATCCATATAATGGAGCAAGTCAATACGATTCACTTGATGAGGGAATTCAAGATATTGGTAAAAAAATTAAAATATTGTATCTTAGTGATAATGGAAAGTATTTTAAAGGATATAATTCTTATGCTATGAATAAAAACTATGCAAGTGATAAGAATTGGGGAGAAAAAGTAAACAATCACATGATACTAATAGCACAAAAGATCTTATCGAGCTATAAATAATTAAAAGAGAGAGCAAGCATGAAGAAATTTTTACTGGGAATATTAATATTAATATCATTAACTGGCTGTGACAAATTTGGTCAAAATGAAACTGAAAATAATTTGTATGAAGTAGTTAGAGTTGTAGATGGAGACACTGTTATATTAAACATAGATGGCAATAAAACTAGAGTGAGGCTTATAGGAATCGATACACCGGAAATTGTAGCCAAAGATAAAAGTCGAAACGTCAAAGAAGGTAAGGTTGCAAGTGATTATACAAAAAGATTGCTCGAAAACAAAAGAGTGCGATTGGAATACGATGATGAAAAAAATGATGTATATGACAGAAAACTGGGTTATTTGTTTTTAGATGATGAATTTATCAATGAAAAACTACTCAAAGAAGGAATGGCAAAATTATACACAAAAACAACTAATCAAAAATATTCTGAAAGACTAAAAAAAGCAGAACAATACGCAAAAGATAATAAGAAGGGATTCTGGAAAGATTTCTATGTTAATGATACAAATTTATATAAAAAATATATCGATTCTAAAGGTAGGGGAATGATAAAAGGAAATATAAACCGTAAAGGTTTAAAAATATACCACTTGCCAAATCAAAAAAGTTATAAAGATGTAAAAATTAACTTCAAAAAAGGCGAAAAATATTTTATAACAGAAAAAGAAGCACAAGAAGAAGGATTTTCAAAATCTTCAAAATAATACTTGCAAAACGAAAATTACAATGCTATAATATTAAAGTCAAGTTGACTTGAAATAAATTTTACAAATGCTTGACAATCATAGTTTATTATGGTACACTTATAAAGTAGTCAATTGAGGCTATGGTGGATGTAGCCTAGTTGGTTAGGGCGTCAGTTTGTGGCACTGAAGATCGAGAGTTCGAATCTCTTCATCCACCCCATAAGCAGGAATGGCGGAATTGGCAGACGCGCTAGACTTAGGATCTAGTGTCTTTGACGTGGGGGTTCAAGTCCTCTTTCCTGCACCAAATTATAACGACTCAATTTCAAATGATTGTTCATTGAAATTGAGTCGTTTTTTGTTTGTGTATTTAGTCTAACTACGCTTAAATTTGATTTTAGATGAAACAACAACAGTAACTTTATAGACTATTTTAGCTTTTGGGAAGGCAAACTATGAGTTAATGCTTTGAATTAAAAAAACCCAGGTAAAAAAATTTTACTCCTGGGTTATTTTAAGTTTACAAGAAAAAAGATAGCTTAAAAAGCTATCTTGTATATGGTGCCGGAGGCGGGACTTGAACCCGCACGGTGTTGCCACCGCTGGATTTTGAGTCCAGTACGTCTGCCAATTCCATCACTCCGGCTGACTTTATAATTATAGCATAAAGTAAAAACAATGTAAAGGAAATTTTGTGAAAATTTGAAGCTTAAATATTAGCCTTTGAAATTCAGCTTAATAATTTAGTTTTTCTTAATATTTTTGTAGACTTTGAGTGATTATTTTTGTGCTATAATCAATGTGAACGGAGGATAATAATCTATGAAAAAAATTACAGTTTTTTTATTAGCTATTTTAATTTCATTATCATCTACTATTAGTTTCGCTGGCAAGATTGATACTAATGTTATTGATGAGAAGTGGGGCAAGCCAACTTTTGTTTATGGTGAAAGCTTGGATAAATCTCAAATTAGAAAAACAAAAGGACTTTTAGATATTGAAGACGACAGTAATATTAAGTCAGTCATGGTTACTTATAATGATTTGTTGAAGTATATTGGTGGGGATGATTCTAATCCGGGCAGTATGATTTCTAGCGTTTTGGTTAAGAAAGAAAACAAAAATAAAGGCATAAAAGTTAATATTACGACACCGAAAAATATTACGTTGATTACTGAAAAGCAATATGAAAATGCCGCTATAACAGCAGGTGTAAAAGACTGCACAATAATGGTAGCTGCGGTTAGACCGGTAACTGGAGAATCAGCCCTAACAGGAGTATATAAAGCTTTTGAATCAAATGGTGAAAAGCTCGATAAGGAGAGAATAAAAGTAGCCCAAAAAGAATTGGAAGTTGTTAGTGATATTAACAAAGAAAATAAAGATAAAGGCGAATTCGATAGAGACAAATTAAATGATGTTATTGTTGTAATAAAAGATAATATTGCAAATATAAATATTAACAATAATGGCCAAGCACCTAGTCTTGATGAAATAAAAAAGATTGTAAATGATGCAATCAAAGAAAATAACCTTGAAAATGTAATTACAGAAGATCAAAAACAAGAATTAATAAATCTATTTGAAAAATATTCTAACGTAAAATCTATTAATTCAAAAGACATCAAGGATGAATTGTCTAATATTTCTGATAAAGTTATAGAAGGAGCCAAAGATATTTATAAAAAGGCAGAAGATGCAGGAATTATTGATAAAATAATTAACTTTTTTTCCTCAATAATCAAATCAATAGCGGATTCTTTTGGATCAGAAAATTAAATTTTTATGGGACTTTCGAGTCCCTTTTTTAATTGCTCGAAAATATATTACAAACTATTAAACGAAACTTGTAATCATTACAAAATGTGGTATAATTAAATTGTAAATCAAATAAGAAAGGATGATTATTTATGTCATTAATTAAAAAACACGTTGAAGAATTTAAAGTTCCTGCTTATCTCAATGAAGAACTTACAGAAGTTTCTAGTGAAGATTTAAAAGGTCACTGGTCATTGTTGTTCTTCTATCCAGGAGATTTTACATTTGTTTGTCCTACTGAATTAGAAGACTTACAAAACTTATACTCAGAATTTAAAGAATTAAACTGTGAAATTTATTCTATCTCTACAGATTCAGAATTTGTTCACAAGGCATGGCATGATAAATCTGAAAAGATTAAAAAAATCCAATATCCAATGTTATCAGATAGAGCATTTGCTTTATCAAAACAATTTGGAGTTTTAAAAGAAGCTGACGGTCAAAGTCAAAGAGGTGCTTTCTTAATCAATCCTGATTTAGATGTTGTATTATACGAAGTATCTGCTGATGGAATAGGTAGAAATGCACATGAATTATTAAGAAAACTACAAGCTGCACAATATGTTGATAAATACGGTGATCAAGTTTGTCCAGCTAACTGGGCACCTGGTCAAGACACTTTAAAACCAGGAATTGACCTAGTAGGTAACTTATAAATAACAAAACTAGCTGTAAAATTACAGCTAGTTTTTTAAATTATTTTCAATTTCTATAATATCTTTTAAGAATTGAGATGAATCAACTTCAACAGAATTTCTAGTTTTAGGAGACAATAGAGTTAATTTGTCTTTAGCTCTAGTCATAGCTACATAAAACATTCGTCTTTCTTCTTCAAATATATTTTCATAATTTTTTTTATTCGAGTCGATGTTTGTAGGAAACTCACCATCTATTAAATCTATGATGAATACTTCATCGAATTCCAATCCTTTTGCAGAATGTACAGTTAGCAAATTTAAATTACTGGTATGTTTTATTGATTCTTTTTGAATTTTCTTTAAGTTTTCAATTTCGTTTATAAAATCCTCGTAACATTCACAATCTTTAAACAAGTACTTATATATTTCAACTAAATGGTCCAATGATATTTTTTGGTTTTGTAGCAAAACACTATCTTCAATATATGTTTTGTAATCAATGTCATTCATTATAATATCAATTTTCTTGGAACCTTTTGCTCTTTTTATTCCGGAAAAAAATGATTTTAAGTCCATAAATCTGTCTACATAATACCTACTTAAAGTTGAATCATCCAAAAGACGATCTAAAACAGGTATTGATTCATCGTAAGTTTCCAGTTGATTTATTGATGTTTTCTTGATGTAGCTGTTTAGTTTGTAGTATATGTCTCTAAAAAGGCCGACAGAGGTTTTATTTTCCGAAAAAGCAATCATTTTTAGAATATCATTTAGTACAAAATGATTATAAAAATCATCTTTTTGATACCTGGAGTGAAAATCAATATCCTGATCATGTAAATATTTCGTTAGCGCTATAGAAGAAATATTTTTACGGTATAAAATAGCAGTTTTTTTATCGGGATTAATATTGTTTTTCAGATAAGAATACAACGATAAAAAGTTTTGAGGAAATTTTATTATTATTTTCTTGTTTGATGCTTTTGTTGAAGTAACATCCTTATTATATCGGTTTTTATTTTGCTTAATAAACAAGTTACTTGCGTTTACTATTTTGTCGCTGCATCTAAAATTTTGATCAATATAATAAATACTTGCATTGGAAAAAATTTTATTAAAATCCAATAAATAACTAGGATCTGCTCCTCTAAAAGAATAAATTGATTGATCGTCATCTGCTACAATGAACAAATTATTTTCCGGATATGCGATTTTTTTGATTAACTCAAATTGAATTTTTGAAGTGTCCTGACCTTCGTCTACTTGAAAAAACTTGTACTTGCGTTTAATTCTTTTTAGTATATATTCATCCTCATTAAGAATTTCAAATGACCTTGTAAGCATATCATCAAAATCTATAAAGAAATTTTTTTTCTTAAAGCTTTCATATTCTTGATAAATTTGCTCGAAGTTTTCAATGTCTAATTTTGGAAAATCTTTTATTATCATCATATTTTTACAGTAACCGTAGTATTGCAAAAATTTTTCAACATCTTCATCTTTAGAATTTGTTTTATTGACTTTTCTCATGATATTTCTGATGACCAAATATTTATTGGTATCATTATTTGATTCAAGGATTTTGAAAATTCTATTATTCATTTTATAGTATAGTTTTATAATATAATAGCAAAAAGAATGTATCGTAGAAAAATACGCAGAATCTGTTTCTGGAAATTTCTCAGAAAATCTTTCTTTCATATCCACTGCTTGAGATTTGCTAAATGTTATTGACAAAATACTTTTTGGATCAACGTTGTGAACTTTCTCTAAGTATTTTATTCTATTTAGAAGTACCGTGGTTTTACCGGCTCCTGGGACTGCTAATACTAAAGCAGGGGATTCATAATGAGATATTGCTTTTTGTTGATTTTCAGTAAATTTCATATTATCACCATTAATTATTATATCAAAATGTTTGTGATTATTTGTGATTTGTAGTATTATTTAATTAGAAGATTTATGTTAAGGGGTAGATAAAAATGTCAATGAACGAATTTTTAGAAAATAGAAAATCAGTAAGAGATTTTAAATCAAAAAATCTTAGTGATTCAGATTTACAAAAAGTTGAATCTATAATTTTTGATATAAACAATTCAGCAAAAAAACACGATGTTAGTTTTAAATTATATAAAGATGGTTCTGTAGTTTACAATGCACTTGATGGTGAAGGTGGATATGGAGGAGCTATGATTAAAGCTAACCATTATATTGCTATGGAAGCGGACAAAAACAACGAACAATCAATGATATTTGGTGCATTTTATTTTGAAAACTTAATCACTAAACTAGATGCATTAAATGTAGGAAGTTGTTGGGTGACTATATCTAACGCATCTGAAGAATCTAAAAAAAGGGCTTTTGGAGAAAATTGTAACGTAGATTTCTTGCTTGCTATGGGATATGCTCCAAGTGAATTTGGATTTGGTAAGAAAAAATTTAGCTCTAGAATTGGCGTTGAAGAATTTGTATGTGACAAATCATTGTCTACTCCAATAGATATAGATAAATTACAAAATTACGGTTTAGATGAATTATTTAGTTATTTGAGATTTGCTCCATCAACTAAAAATGAACAACCTTGGAGATTCGTTCTAAATGATGATGATTTGGATTTGTATATCAAAGATTACAAAGGAATCGAAAATCTAATAGATGCAGGAATTGTAATGTACTATTATACAGAATTAGCTAATTATAATAGTATTGATGCTAATTGGGTTGTAAAAGACAACTTAAGTGATAAGGATGATTACAAATATATCGCATCAGTTAATTTCTAATTTTTATAAAAAGCCTTTAACTAGGCTTTTTTAATACATAGCGTTATATTTTAAGGAGGATAATGAAATGAAGAAAAAGTACTTATTATTAATGATAGTGGGGTGTTTAATTTTGGCTAGTTGTGCTAAAAATGAAAAACAAAATACTGAAAAGAAAGAAGAACAAAAAACTGAACAAAAAGCAGAAACTCAAAGCATAAGCTTGTTTGCAGCAGCTTCTTTAGAAGAATCGTTAGCGAAAATTATTCCTGAATTTGAAAAAGAAAATAATGTTAAAGTAGATGTTAACTTAGCAAGCTCAGGAAAATTACAAAAACAAATCGAACAAAAAGCTCCTTGTGATGTTTTTGTTTCAGCAGGACAAAAACAAGTAAAAGCTCTTGAAGAAAAAGAACTTGTAAAAGATTCAAAAAGTTTATTAAAAAACAAGTTAGTTATTGTTAAAAACAAAGAAACTGATGTTACAATTTTTAAAATTGAAGATTTGGAAAATATTAAAGGTAAAATTGCTGTAGCTGAATTGGAAACTGTTCCAGTAGGACAATATACAAAAGATAGTTTAGCTCATTATAATTTATTGGATAAACTTCAAGAAAAGTTTGTATATGGAAAAAATGTTAAAGATACTTTGAGATTTGTTGATAGCAAAGAAGCTGAAGTTGGTTTCGTATATTCTTCTGATGCTGTAACTGATGAAAAGGTTGAAGTAGCTTTTAATGTTGATGGTAGTTCACACAAACCTATTATTTATCCAATAACTAAGACAACTTACTCTAAGAATACTGAAATGCAAAACAAATTATATGAATTCTTGCAAAATGAATTATCTGAAAAGTATTTTAAAGAAGCGGGTTTTGAATCTAGCCATGAATAATGATATTATGATGCCTATTATAATTTCATTAAAGGTATCTGTAATTTCAACTATTATTACATCTGTCCTATCAATATTTATAGCTTGGATGATGGCAAAATTCAACAAGAAAAATGGCAGTATATTAGAGGCAATAATTACATTGCCTCTTGTTTTACCGCCATCAATATTAGGATACATACTTTTAATTATAATAGGAAATAACGGTTTAATTGGGAAATTCTTTTATGATAATTTTGAGTGGAGTATTATTTTTACATGGAAAGCTTGTGTTATAGCATCTGTAATAGTATCGTTTCCATTAATGTATCAAAATTGTAAGTCTTCATTTCAAAGTATAGACAAAAAAATTTTGAATGCAGCGAGAACAATGGGCGCAAGTGAGTGGAAAATATTTTTCAGGATTGCAATTCCATTAGCATACACGGGAATAATTAGTGGATTAGTTTTAGCTTTTGCTAGAAGCTTGGGAGAATTTGGAGCGACTATGATGGTTGCTGGAAATATTCCAAGGAAAACTCAAACAATTCCATTGGCTATGTATTATGCTGTGGAAAGAGGGGATAAAGTAATGGCTAATACTTTAATGATTGTAGTTGTTACATTCTCATTTTTGTTGATATATTTCCTAAATAGATGGATAGAAAAGAGAAGGAATAGAAATGCTGAATTGTAATATCGAAAAAAAATTGAATCATTTTGTACTTAATGTAGATTTTACTGTAGAAAATGAAATTTTGTGTATAATGGGAGAATCGGGAAGTGGAAAAACATCTATATTAAATTCGATTGCTGGAATTTTAACGCCAGATAAAGGAGATATTATTCTAGATGATAATATTTTGTTCTCAGATAAAATAAATTTGAAACCACAACTAAGAAATATTGGATATGTTTTTCAAGACTACGCACTATTTCCGAATATGAGTGTAAAAGACAATATTTTCTTTATGAATCCAGATAAAGATTACACAAATTCGCTTATAGAAAAACTTAGAATTGAATATCTTTTAGATAATTTTCCTAATACTTTATCTGGTGGAGAAAAACAAAAAGTTTCAATAGTAAGAGCATTAGCAAATAAACCGCGTTTACTTTTAATGGATGAGCCATTTAGTTCAATTGATGAAAAATTTAAAAACAAATTTTATGAAGAACTAATTGAAATCAAAAAATCATTAGATGTTCCAATTATTATGGTTACACATAATAGATACGAAGCAGAAATATTAGCTGATAAATTAATTTTTATTGATAAGGGAAGAATTTTAAAATAAGCATTAAATACAATAATTAGGTAGTTTTTTGTCATTTAGGGTATAATATAGATAGGAAACAAACAGGAGGTATTTAATGAAAATAAAGCAAAAGGTACTTAATATCGTAAATTCTAATGATTATATTCCTTTAACTTTTGATGAATTATCTTCACGATTAAATATTGAAAAAAAAGATAAAAAAATTTTTCATAAGATTATTAATGAACTACAAAAAGATAAAAAAATTTTACTTGATAAAAATTCTAATATAATTCCAATTACAGAGCAAAAAGCATATCCAGGAACTATTCAAGGATCTGGAAGTGATTTTTGCTATTTTATTCCTGATGATGAAAATGTTGACGATATTTTTATAGCAAAAAAAGATTTAAATGGTGCAATTCACAAAGACAAGGTTTTAGTTACAATAACAGTAGAAAAAAAGCCTAACCGTAGTCCTGAAGGTAAAGTTTTACAAATTTTATCCAGAGAAACGAAAAAACTTGTTGGAACTTTTGATGAGGCAAAAGGTTATGGATTTGTAATTTTGGATGATAAAAAATACGGATTTGATGTTTTTGTACAATCGGGTAACAAAAATGCAGCAAAAAACAATGATAAAGTAGTGGTAAAATTAATCAAAACTCCATCCAAAAATCACAAAAATCCAGAAGGAGTGATAGTTGAGGTTTTAGGTGGCAAGGAAGACCCAGGAATTGATATTTATTCTATAGCAAAGACTTTTAAATTACCTTATGAATTTCCAAAGAAAGTAAAACAACAAGCAAAAGAGATAGAACAGCATGTTGATGAATCAGAAAAAAAATCTAGAATGGATTTTAGAGATTTGCTTACTGTTACAATAGATGGATCTGATGCAAAAGATTTTGATGACGCAATAAGTATCACAAAAAAAGGAGAAAACTTTGTACTATATGTTCATATAGCTGATGTCAGCCATTATGTGAAAAAGAACACTGCACTAGACAAGGAAGCTTTTAGAAGAGGAACAAGTGTATATATGTTAGACAGGGTAATTCCAATGTTGCCTGTGGAACTATCTAATGGAATTTGTTCACTAAATCCAAATGAAGACAGACTTTGCTTAACAATTAAAATGGAAATTTCGCCAACTGGGAAAACTCTTGACTATAAATTTTACGAGTCGGTGATTAATTCTGACTATAGATTAATCTACAAAAATGTGTCCGACTTTTTGGAAGACATAGATAATCCATATGAAGATGAAAAACTCACGGACAATTTACTATTAATGAAAGAATTGTATGAAATTCTAAGTGCTAGAAGAAAAAAGAGAGGTAGCATTGACTTCGACTTTCCAGAAACTAAAATTATTTTAGATGAAAATTCTAAAGTAATAGATGTTACAAAGGATGAGAGAAGAATTGGAAATAAGTTGATTGAAGAATTCATGTTGATTACAAATGAAACTGTAGCAAGCCATTTTGGATATTTGGATAGACCGTTTTTATACAGAGTTCATGAAGAACCTGACGAAGAAAAAGTTAATACTTTTAAAAGAATTTTGTCAAACTTTGGATATCACTTAAAAGGTAAGAATTTGTACTCTAAAGATTACCAAAGAATTTTGAATGAACTAGATGGTAAGCCTGAAAAACCTCTGCTTGCTTCACTTTTGTTAAGATCTATGCAAAAGGCTGAATATAGCGAAAATCCTAGCATTCATTTCGGATTAGCATCTATGTTCTATACGCATTTCACATCTCCAATTAGAAGATACCCGGATTTATTTATTCATAGAATTGTAAAGAATTTTATAAACCATAAACCAGATACTAATAACGAAAAAGAGTTCATGAAATATATCAAAGACATCGCAAAACAATGTTCAGCAACTGAAAGAAGAGCAGAAGAAGCTGAACGAGAAGCTATTGATATGAAATCTGCAGAATATATGCAGCAACACATAGATGAGGAATTTGAGGGAATTATTAGTTCACTTACGAAATTTGGAATCTTCGTACAACTTGACAATACTATTGAAGGTTTAGTACAATTTCAATCTATGATAGATGATTATTATGTATTTGACGAAAAAAACTACACGGTTTATGGAGAAAGAACAAAAAAATCATATCATATTGGACAAAAAGTTAGAGTTAAAGTTATAAATAGCGATAAAGACAAGCGTCAAATAGATTTTGAATTTGTAAATTAGAAAAGGAATATAATGAGTGAAATAAAATTATTAGCTAACAATAAAAAAGCACGCCACGAGTATTTTATTGAAGAAGTGTACGAATGTGGAATTGAATTAAAAGGAACAGAAGTAAAATCTATCAAAAAGGGTAAAGTTTCTATTAAGGAAAGTTATTGTATGATTGAAAATTCTGAAGTTTTTGTTTATTCAATGAATGTGAGTCCGTACACAGAAGGAAATATTTTTAACGTGGATAGTTTAAGAAAAAGAAAACTTTTAATGCATAAATCTGAAATTAGAAAGTTAATAGGAAAAACAAAAGAACAAGGTTACACTTTGATACCACTAAGGGTTTATGCAAAAAATGGACTCGTAAAAGTAGAGATAGCTCTTGCGAAAGGTAAAAATTTGTACGATAAGAGAGAAACTTTAAAAAAACGTGATGATTTGAGAAATATGCAAAGAGCAATGAGAAGATAGGAGTAATAATGAGCTTTGACGGAATTGTAACAAAAGCGATAGTAGATGATATAAAAGAAAAATTAATCAATGGAAAAATCAGCAAGGTTAATCAACCAGATAAAAACGAATTGGATTTAATCATCTATAATAACAAACAAAATTATAAACTTCTTATTTCTGCATCCTCGTCTTTACCGAGGATGCATTTTACAAATGAAAATAAGAAAAATCCAATTGAAGCGTACAATTTCTGTATGCTGATGCGAAAATATTTACAAGGAGCAGTTATAACCGATATTTATCAAGAATCTATGGACAGAGTTGTAAGTATTGATATCAACTCCAGGGACGAAATGGGTTATGACATGAACTACACATTAGTTGTAGAACTTATGGGGAAGCATTCCAATATCATTTTAATTGAAAAAGAAAGTCAAATGATTGTAGACGCAATTAAGAGAATTAGTTTCGATACAAAAAGTATAAGACAAATACTTCCAAAAACTAAGTATTCATATTTAGAAGATGATAAGATTAATATTCTAAAATCGGATGATCTTCCTATTAATATTGCTGAAGGGACTACTAAACTTCAACAAGTTTTTTATAAAAATTACACAGGCTTTTCTCCAACTATTTCAAGAGAAATATGCCTAAGAGCAGATTTGGATTATAACATAAGAGTTGAAGATTTAAATGATGATGAAAAATCAAGATTTAATCAAGCATTTATTGACATTAGAGAAGATATTAGAAATTGCAATTACGAGTATTCTATAGTTATTGATGAAGATGAAAAATTAAAGGATTTTCATGTAATTAAATTAGAAAAATATGGATATCAAAAGAAAAATTTTCATGATATTCACGAAATGTTGGATTATTATTATAAAAAGCACAGTTCAAATGATTCTATTACACAAAAATCTTCTCATCTAAAAAAAATAGTTTCTAACAAAATTCAAAGAAACTCCAATAAATTGAGTAATTTAACAGTTGATTTACAAGAAGCGAAGAAAAGAGATATCTATAAAGTATACGCTGATCTTATAAGTTCAAATATGCATTTGATAAATAAGGGAATGGATAAAATAACTGTAGATAACTTCTATGATGATATGAATCCTATAGAGATTCCATTAAATCCTATAAAATCAGGCAATGAAAATGCACAAATTTATTATAAGAAATTTAGCAAATTAAAAACCAGAGAAAAAATGATTACACAAGAGCTTCCACTGATAAAACAAGAAAATGAATATTTGCTTCAACTTTTAGAAACTCTGGAGAGAATTACAGAATATCAAGAATTATCAGAGATTAAAGATGAGATGGTAAAAATAGGTTTGATAAAAAAATCTAAGAGAAAGACTGCAAAGGTAAAACCTTCAAAACCAAGACATTTTGTAACAGAAAATAATGTTGATATTTTTGTAGGAAAAAATAATTACCAAAATGATAATCTAACTTTGAAACAAGCAAATAGAGAGGATATTTTCGTTCACGTAAAGGATATGCCAGGTTCACATGTGATTATGAGAAATGAAAATTTGATTCAGAAAGATTATGATGTTGCTTGCTTCTTAGCAGCGTATTTTTCCTCAATGAGCAAAGAAAAATATGTTGAAGTAGATTATACTGAAAAGAAAAATGTAAAAAAAGCTAAAGGTGCAAAACCAGGAATGGTGTTTTACAATAACTTTAACACTGTCAATGTGGATATGAGCTCTTTTAATATTGACAATATAAAAGAAATTGTTTAAATAATGTAATAAATTATTGTAAATTCTTGGAGATTAATATACACTAACAATATCAAGGGAGGCGATAGAATGAAGTCTATGACAGGATTTGGATCTTCTAGTTTGGAATTAGAAGATTGCAGCATAGATATTGAAATCAAATCTGTAAATAATAGGTATTTAGATTTCAATTTTTCAATGCCGAGTTATTTGAATTTTATGTTGGAAGACATGAAATCACTAATAAAAAACAAGTTGAAACGTGGAAGAGTGGATGTCTATATCAAAATAAAAAAATATCAACTAGCTGTTGATAGTGTAGATATTAACTATGAATTAGCACAAAAAATTAAAGAAAAGCTTGATTCATTAAACGAAAAGCTAGATATGAAATCAGATATTAATGTCAGAGATTTAGTGAAATATGATGATGTAATGTCATTTACTTACAAAGATTTGGATAATGAATTTTTGCACGATAATATTTTGAAAGTTTTAAATGAAGCTGTGAATAAAATATATTCAATGAGATCTACTGAAGGAGATAATTTGAGAGAAGATTTATCTACAAATCTCTCAAAAATAGAGGAAGAAATATCCAAAATATCAAGTTTGACTGAAAATAGTGTAAAAGAATACAGAGAGAATTTATTTAATAAAATTTCTGAATTATTGGATGAAGAAAAAATTGATAAAGACAGAATGTATTTGGAAGTCGCTTTAATGGCAGATAAAGTTGATATCAATGAAGAATTAAAAAGATTTGATTCTCATATTGTACAATTTAAATCAGCAATGGATATGAAAGATTGCATAGGTAGAAAATTAGACTTCATAATTCAAGAGATGAATCGTGAAATCAATACAATTTCTTCAAAATCAAATGATGAAAATATTTCAGTATGCGTTATTGAAGTAAAAAGTTTGATTGAAAAATTAAGAGAACAAGTGCAAAACATTGAATAGAGGGAAAATGGAAAGTTTAGGAATAGGATTTTCGAATTTAGTTAATAGCAACAGGATTATTGCAATTGTTAGCCCTGAAACAAATCCAATTAAAAGAATTGTTCAAAAAGCGAAGGAAGACAACAATCTCATCGATGTTACTTTTGGTAGAAAAACTAGAAGTGTAATAATTATGGATTCAAGTCACGTTGTGTTGAGTTGTCTTCAACCAGAGACTTTACAAATGAGATTGGATAAATCAAATAATAAGGAAGATTAAAATGAGAGACGGATTTTTATTAGTTGTTTCTGGTCCATCGGGAGTTGGCAAAGGAACTGTTTGTGAAAAATTAATATCACAGAAAAAAGATATTGTATATTCTGTATCCGCTACGACAAGAAAAAAGAGACCTTATGAAGTAGACGGAGAAAATTATTATTTTTTGAGTTTAGATGAGTTTAAGAAAAAAATTGATCAAGGAGATTTCATTGAATATGCTAATGTACACAATAATTATTATGGAACTCCAAAATCATTCGTCTTCGACCAAATCAATAAAGGAGAGATAGTTATTTTAGAAATTGATGTTCAAGGAGCATTAAAAGTAAAAGAAAACTATCCAGAAGCTGTTTTTGTATTCATTCTTCCACCAGATTTAATTGAACTTAGAAGAAGAATTGAAGGAAGAAACACTGAAGATGAGGAAACAATTAATGTTAGAATGCAAAACGCAAAGAAAGAATTGAGTTTTATTGATGAATATGATTATGCAGTTATTAATGAAGATGTTGATGAAACTGTAAAAAATATTGAAACTATAATTGATGCAGAAAAATTTAGAGTTGTAAAAGGAGAAAAATATGATTAATCCATCATTTAAAAAATTATCAGAAATAAATAATAGTAGATATGCACTTTGTGTAATGGTAAGCAAAAGAGCAAGAATGTTAATAGACGGCAAGGAAACTAAATTAAAGAAAGCTAAAGCTCAACCAGTTACTACAGCTTTGGAAGAAGTTATGGAAAAGAAGGTTTGGGAAGACAAGTCAAATGAATAAAAATATTCTTTTAGGAGTTACTGGAGGAATTGCTATTTACAAAGTTGTGGATGTTGTAAGTAGATTAAAAAAACTTGACTATAATATTAAAATCATTATGACGGATTCTGCTTGCGAATTTGTAAGTCCAATGACTTTTGAAACGATTGGAAAATGCGATGTTAAAAACAAAATGTTTCATAACAATTCACACAAGGTTGTTGAACATATAGAGCTTGCAAATTGGGCGGATTTGTTTATGATTGCACCAGCTAGTGCAAATACTATGGCTAAAATAAATTATGGTATAGCAGATGATTTATTATCTTCTACAGCACTAGCTTATACTAAACCTATAATGTTTTGTGTAAGCATGAATACTAATATGTTAAACAATTCTGCAACACAAAAGAATATCAAAGATTTGAAAGAAAAGAAACACTTAATTATCGATTCAAATAATGGAATGCTAGCTTGTAACACAAAAGGAGACGGAAGACTAAAAGAACCTTGGGAAATTGTCGAAGAAGTTGAAAAGTACTTTTGTAAAAAAGATTTAAAAGGTAAGAAAATTTTGATTACAGCCGGGGCTACAGTTGAAAGAATTGATCCTGTACGTTATATAACGAATGATTCCAGTGGTAAAATGGGATATTCTATTGCTAAGAAAGCTTTTATGAGAGGTGCAGATGTAACAATTATTTCTGGGAAAACAACAGCAGAAAGTCCATACGGTGTTGAAAATATTAAAGTTGATTCTGCTATTGAAATGAAAGAAAAAATCGAAAGCTGCATTGAAAACTACGATTGCTTAATTATGGCGGCAGCGGTAAGTGATTTTAAAGTAAAAAATAGAAAAGAATTAAAAATAAAAAAACAAGACGGCATCGATTCATTAGAATTACAAGAAAATCCAGATATTTTGAAATCATTAATTAAAAAAGAAAATCAAATCTTCATAGGATTTGCTGCAGAAACAAATAATTTATTGGAAAATGCTAGGAAAAAATTAGATAAAAAAAATCTAGATTATATAGTATTAAACGATGTGTCAAAAAAAGACATTGGATTTAATTCAGAATACAATAAAGTATCTGTAATTAGCAAGGACAATATATTAGATATTGAAAGAGATACAAAATTAAATATCGCAGATAGGATATTGGATTTGATAAAGTAGGTAAACATGTATATTGATGTTATTTTTAGAAATAAATCGAAGATGACTAACAGGCTGTACTCTTATCATTCGAATGAAGAAGTTGAAGTTGGAATGAGAGTAATAGTTCCTTTTGGTAAATCAAATATTAACAAATTGGCATTAGTAGTTAGAGTTAATGAAAACCCTAATCAAGATATTGATTACAAAGAAATAATATCAGTAGTAGATTTGAATCCTATTGTCACACAAGAATCCATTGACATAGCTTTTTTTATGATCGATAAATATTTGAGCGATTATAGTTCGGCTTTTCAAACTATATTACCACCTGGTAACTTTGAAGAATTAAAAGAGTATTTCGTTGCAAATGATAAACTGAATAATGTTGATGAAGATTTGTACAATATTCTTAAAACAAAGAAAGAATATTCGGAAATTAAGGAAATTTCAGATATTAGTCACAAAAAACTAATGGAGTATGTTAAATTTGATTTATTGAAAATGGATTTAGTGTACGATCAAAAAATTTCTCCTAAATTATTAAAATACGTAAAACTTATAGACAATAATCCAGTTATTTCAAAAAGAGCAAACGCACAACAAAAAATAGTTGATATGCTTAAAAAGGAAAGCAATATACTGTATAGCGAACTTTTAGCTAAAACAAATACGACTTCAAGTGTAGTAAAAGCACTTGAGGAAAAGAAAGTTGTTAAAATTTATTTCAAAGAAGTTGACAGAATTGTTGTGGATGACACCAAATCTTATCATAAAATAAGCCTAAATTCGCAGCAAGAAAATGCCTACAATTCGATTTTAGAAAATCAATTTAATTTGTTACATGGTGTCACTGGTAGTGGAAAAACTGAAGTTTATTTGCATTTGGTTGAGAAAATGTTAAACGAAGGAAAAGATAGCATAGTTTTGGTTCCAGAAATTTCTTTGACACCTCAGACAATTGAAAGATTTGAGGGAAGATTTCCTGGGAAAGTTGCTATTATTCATTCTAAACTAAATATTAACGAAAAATTTGAACAATTTAGAAAAATGTATAATGGAGAATACAAGATAGTGGTTGGAGCTAGAAGCGCAGTATTTTCCCCATTTAAAAATTTAGGTTTGATAATAATTGATGAAGAGCATGAAACAAGTTATGTAAGTGAAAAAAATCCTAAATATAATGCTATCGATATTTCTAGATTTAGAGCAGAATATAATAACGCAAAGCTTTTATTGGGGTCAGCAACTCCTGGAGTTGAAGAATACAGTAATGCTTTAAAAGGTGAGTACAACCTTATAGAAATGAACAAAAGAGCAAACAACACAACTCCTGTGGATTGCACGATTGTAGACATGAGAAAAGAATTAGAGACTGGAAACATGAGAATGTTTAGTAAAGTTCTTCTCAACAAAATTCAAGAAAATTTAAACAACAAAAAACAAACTATTTTGTTTTTAAACAAAAGAGGCCACACTTCTTTTATTTCGTGTAGAAGATGTGGATATGTATTAAAATGTGATAGCTGCGATGTATCCATGACATATCACAAAACAAAAAATAGACTGATTTGTCACATGTGTGGAAGAACTGCATTAAAACCAAAAGTATGTCCTAATTGTGGTTCGAAATTTATTAAAGAGTTTGGAGCAGGAACGCAAAAGCTAGAAGAAGAAACTAGAGAGCTATTTCCAGATGCACGAATTGTACGAATGGATAGGGACACTACAAACACGAAAAAAGATTACGAAAAAATCTATGATATGATGAATAATCAAGAAATAGACATATTAATTGGGACACAAATGTTGTCAAAAGGATTTGATTTTCCAAATGTAACACTAGTCGGTGTAATGGCTGCAGATATTAGTTTGAACTTAGGAGATTACAAATCAAACGAAAAAACATTTCAATTGATAACTCAAGTAGCCGGAAGAGCTGGAAGAGCAGAATATGAAGGAGATGTAATTATACAAACTTATAAACCTGATAATTTTGCTATCACATCAGCATCGCTTCATGATTACAAAATGTTTTATGAAAAGGAGATAAAACTTCGAAAATCATTTAATTATCCTCCTTTTTACAGGATATTAAATATCAATATTTCCAGCAGAAATCGAAATGTTGCGATGAAAAAAATCAATGAGGTTTCAAATTATGTTGCTGCATTGATTAGAAGATATAAATTATCTACAACATTGATTAATGGTCCTCATCCTTCTCCAATAGAAAGGATAAATAATATGTACAGGTTTGATTTGTACTATAAATTCCCTAATGGAGAGGATAAAATAATAGAGATAATAAAAAAAGTTTTAATAAACAATGAATACAATATTAACTTAGAGGGAATAACGCTTAAAATAACATTAGATCCTCAAAGTTATTTTTAAGGAGGTAAAATGGCATTAAGACAAATTAGATTAGAAAATGATCCAATCTTGAGAAAAAAATCAAGAGAGGTTGAAAAAATAGATAATAGAATCAAACAAATCGCAGAAGATATGTTTGAAACGATGTATGAAAATAAAGGAATAGGATTGGCTTGTGTTCAAGTTGGAATGCTTAAGAGAATAGTAGTAATAGACATGCAAGATGAAGACGGGAAAATGGTTTTGATAAATCCTAAAATAATAGAAAAATCAGAAGATAAACAAATTAATATTGAAGGTTGTCTATCTGTTCCTGGGAAAAATGGATACGTGGAAAGACCAAAGACAGTTGTTGTAGAATACACTGATTTAAATGGAAATACTCAAAGAGTAACAGGTACTGATTACAAAGCACATTGCTTTTGTCATGAATTAGATCACTTGGATGGTGTATTGTACACTGATAAAGTGTTGAATCTTTCTGAAGAAGAAGTTGAGAGATTGAATAATGAAAAATAAAATTGTATTTGCAGGTTCGCCTGATTTTGCAGTTGAGAGTTTGCAAAGATTATATGATAATCCAAATAACGAAATTCAATTAGTAATATCACAAGAAGATAAAAAACGAAATAGAAACAAATTTTCACCTACAGCTGTAAAAAAAAGAGCTATGGAATTGGGGATTGATGTTATCACTCCAAAAAATATCAATGATGAAGAAGTTTTCGATTTACTAGATAAACTTAATCCTGATTTTATTGTGGTAGTAGCTTATGGTCAATTAATCAAAAAAAGAATTCTTGATAGATTTAAAAACAAGATTTTGAATGTTCACGCATCAATTTTACCAAAATACAGAGGAGCTTCTCCAATTAATTATTCACTATTAAATGGCGATAAGGAGTCTGGAGTAAGTATAATGTTAGTTGAACAAGGCCTTGATACGGGAGATGTATTAGCAGTAGATAAAATTGAGCTTGACAATGAAATCATGCTTGAAGAATTACACGATAAATTAATGATAATGGGTGCTGATTTAATTAATAAAGTAATTGATGATTACCAAAAATATTTTGATTCAAGAAAAGAACAAAATGAAAATGAGGCCTCCATAGTAGGAAAAATTCATAAATCTATGGGCCAAATTAATTTTAATGAGAAATCAGATGTTATTTACAATAAATTTAGAGGATTAACTCCTTGGCCGGGGTTGTTTTTCAAATTAGAAGATAAAATAATAAAAGTTCACAATATCAACATAATAAAACAATATAATGATAATAAGAATGGTGAAGTTGTAAAGGTAGATAAAAATGGTATAAAAGTTGCTTGCGAAGATGGATTTATCATTATCACAAGATTACAACTTCCTAATAAAAAACCTCTAAATATAAGCGAATATTTAAATGGAAATTCATTTGAAGAGGGAATAATTTTGTAGGAGGAATCATTGTTTAATTTTTATTATGATAGGACTATGCTGCTTTTAATTCCAGCTTTGATATTGGCGTTTTACTCACAATACAAGGTTAGTCATACTTTTGATAAGTATCAAAAGATTACTAACTCAAAAGGTTTAACTGGAAAAGAAATGGCTAGAGTTTTACTTGATTACGAAGGTTTATCTGAAATAGAAATCGTAAATGTTCAAGGTAGCCTAACCGATTATTATGATTCATCAAATAAAGTATTAGCTTTATCAGATGAAGTTTATAATAGCCAGTCGATTTCAGCAGTTTCTGTAGCAAGTCATGAAGTTGGTCATGCAATTCAAGATAAGGAAAATTATGGTTTCTTAAGATTTAGAGAATCATTGTTTCCAGTTGTGAATTTTGCTTCGAAATCAGTGTGGATTTTAATTTTACTAGGATTTTTATTTAGCATGAGACCATTAGTAGAATTTGGAATTATTTTGTTTTCTGCAACTGTTTTATTTCAATTAGTAACTTTACCAGTTGAATTTGATGCAAGCAAAAGAGCCATAAGAGCATTATCAAACGGATTATTGGCTGATGATGAAATAGAACCAGCAAAACAAGTTTTAAATGCTGCAGCATTGACTTATATTGCAAGTGCTTTGGTGTCATTATTACAATTGGTAAGGCTAATATTGATATCAAAAGATAGAGATTAACACAAATGTAGATTGAACCTAAGAATAATTATTCTAGGTTCAATTTTTTTATTTTTGTAGTTTTAGTGTAAAATATATTATGTAATGAAAATAGTTAAAAGAAATGAGAGATTATGAATATTAGAAATGAAATAATTAATATTACAAATTCCATAAATAATAAATCAGGATATTCTTCTGAAATATTAAAAACTTATGATTATGGTGATTTGGATAAAAGAGATATCGCATATATTAAGAAATGTGTTTTTACTGAAATAGAAAATAGATTTTTCGTAGATTATGTAATATCTAAGTGTAGCGATTTGGAAATAAATAGACTTGATAAGATTGTTCTGGAAATATTAAGAATGGCAACTACAGAAATACTATTTATGAAAACAGCTGATTATGCAGTGGTTGACGAGGCTGTAGAATTGGCTAGCAGCATAACAAGATACAAAGATTATGTTAATGCTGTTTTAAGAGAAGTTTGTAGAATTAATGTGGATTCTGAAGATTTAGAAGATGATATAAAATTTTCTATAAATAAGGATTTGCTTAAAATGTTAAATAAGTCTTATTCGAAAAAAACTGTTAGAAAGCTTCTTAAATCATTCTTTTATAAATCTGATTTTGTAATCAAACAAAATAAATTAAAAGAAAACAATTTAAAAATAAACCTAGAAAATCAAGGATTTGCATTAAATGATCATCCGTTTTTAAAAGACAGTTTCATTGTAGAAAATCCAGAATCTATAATAGATACGAAAGAATTTAAAGAAGGTAAATTTCTTATACAAGATGGTTCATGTAGTTTGTGTGCAGAAATATTAGAACCGTTGGAAAACTCTATAATACTTGACATTTGTGCTGCTCCTGGATCAAAATCATGTAATATTCAAGAAATAACAAACAATCAGTCGATTATTTATTGCAATGATATTAACCAGAATAAAATTGATAGGATTAAGGAGAATGTAGAAAAATGTGCAGTGAAAAATGTTCAATATATGAACTTTGATGCGACTATTTTACAAAAAGATTTGATAAATAAATTTGACAGAATTTTAGTGGATGCACCATGTTCTGCTACTGGCGTTATAAATAAAAATCCTGAAATAAAGTTATTCAGAACAAAAAAAGATGTTGAAAATCTAGTAAATACACAACGACAAATACTGGAAAATTGTGAGAAATACCTAAAAGAAGGTGGCATTTTAGTTTATTCTACTTGTTCACTTTTAAAAGAAGAAAACGAAAAAAATGTTGAATTTATAGAAAATAGATTACATTTAAAAAGAAAAGACATTGAATTTTATGGAGATAAAAATGAATTTATAAAACTAATGCCTTTTCAAAAAGGAACGCAAGGCTTCTTCATTTCAAAGTTTGTAAAGGACTAATAGATTACAAAACTTGGTATTTTTGATATAATTTAATTTGGTGAATAATGTGCAAAATAAAATCATCTTAGAAAATATGACTGTTGATGAACTGAAGGAATTTTTTGTTAACAATGGAGAAAAACCATTCAGAGCGTTGCAGTATTTTCAAGCTATTCATAAAAATATAATATTCAATCCGGACGATATGACTAATTTCTCTAATAATTTAAGAGGAAAATTAAATCAGTACAACGATATAAAAAATTGTTCTATCATAAAAAGGATTAATTCGAAACTCGACAACACAAAAAAGTATCTTATTGAGATGAGTGATGGTAATATTGTAGAAACTGTGTTTATGCAGTATAAGACTCACACTTCAATATGCTTGTCAACACAAATTGGTTGCAAGATGGGTTGCAAATTTTGTGCGTCAACAAAGAAGAGCTTTGTAAGAAATTTACAACCTTATGAGATGTGTGCTCAAATTTATTTGGTAGAAAATGATTTGGATATAAGAATTAATAATATTGTATTGATGGGAATAGGAGAACCACTAGATAATTACGATAATGTTTCTAGATTTATTGATTTGATTACTGACAAAGATGGTCAAGATATGTCAATTAGAAATATAACATTATCTACTTGCGGATTGGTTGATAAAATTATTAGACTTGCAGACGATGATATAGGTATAAATATAACTATTTCACTTCATAATCCATTCGATAATGAGAGAAATAAACTTATGCCAATAGGAAACAAATACTCAATTGAAGAGATTCTAGATGCATGTGATTACTATTTCAAGAAAACTAAACGACGTATTGGTTTTGAATACACTGTCATTGAAAATGTTAATGATTCAAAAAAATACATGGATAAGTTAGTTAGTTTATTGAAAAACAGAAATTGCTTATTGAACTTGATAACATTAAATCCTATTGAAGAATTTAATCAAAAATCTCCAGATAGATTTAAAATGACAGAATTTATGGAATATATGAACAAAAATAATGTAAATACAACGATAAGAAGAAAACAAGGCATTGATATAGATGGGGCCTGTGGACAATTAAGAATTAACAATATGACAAAAAGAGGTGTGAAATGAAATATGCTTCAAACACAGACATCGGCTTGGTAAGAAAGCTAAATGAAGATTATCATATGAATTATATGACTGATGATTTTAGCTTGCTTGTTGTATGTGATGGAATGGGCGGACATAAAGCTGGTGAAGTTGCAAGTAAGAAGGCAGTCGAAACAGTTGTAAATTTTGTAAAAGAAAATGAAAATGAGAAAGATTATGAGAGAATATTAACTGAGGCTATTGAATTAGCTAACGATGAAGTATTCAACGATAGTGAAAATAATTCGGAACATAGAAACATGGGAACTACGATAGTTGCATGCTTAATTCATGATGATAATGCTATTGTAGCAAATGTAGGTGATAGTAGATTATACTTGTATAGAGATGAAGAATTAAAGCAAATAACTGTCGATCATTCTCTTGTAAATGACTTGTTATCATCTGGAACTATCACAGAAGAAGAAGCTGTTGATTTCGCACAAAAAAATGTTATTACAAGATCATTGGGAATTCAAGATAATGTAGATGTAGATATATTTAATATTAAACTTGTTAATGGAGATTTGATATTAATGTGTACAGATGGATTAACTTCACAATTAGAAAATGAAGACATAGTTGATATTATCAAAGAAGAATCGGATTTAGATCAAATTATTAAAAATTTGATTGATGAAGCAAATGACATTGAAGGAATAGATAATGTAACTATTACGCTTTATTTATTTGAAGGGGAAAATTATGATAGGTAAAATTTTAGGCGATAGATACGAGATAATAGAAGAAGTCGGCGTTGGAGGTATGGCCAAAGTGTACAAAGCTTTGGATACTGTTTTAAATCGATATGTCGCTGTAAAAGTTTTAAAAAATGAATACATGGAAGACCAAGATTTTCTTAGAAAATTTGCTATGGAAGCTCAATCTGCTGCATCATTGACTCATGCAAATATTGTAAGTGTGTTTGATGTTGGAAGTTCTTATGTAGATGGTCGCAAATATAATTACATTGTAATGGAATATGTGGATGGTAAAACTTTAAAGGATATAATCGACGAAAAACAAGTTTTACCAATTGAAGATATCGTAAATTATGGAGTTCAAATAGCAAGCGCATTAGAATGCGCTCATAAAAATGGAATAATCCATCGAGATATAAAACCGCATAATATGCTAATAGATAAATCTAATAATCTAAAAGCTACAGATTTTGGAATTGCAAGAATTTCTTCATCAGCAACATTAACATATACTTCAACAGTTTTAGGAACTGTTCATTATATTTCACCAGAACAAGCAAAGGGTAAATTTATTGATGAAAAAAGTGATATATATTCATTAGGTGTAGTATTGTACCAAATGGCTACAGGGGAAGTTCCTTTTGATGCACCAAATGCCGTTGGAATTGCGTTAAAACATATTCAAGACCCATTGGTACCACCTATAAATCTGCGTCACGATTTGCCACAAGGACTTAATGATATCATAGTTAAAGCTATGGCAAAAGATCCTAACGACAGATTTAAATCTGCTACAGAATTAAAAGAGATGTTGAAGAATTATCAAAACTACTCATCTGATTTGTATCAAAAAACTACAAAAAATCCAATAATTAAAGAAAATGACGAACAACCTGAAGTAAAAGAAGCGATTTATAAAACTCCTATACAGTCTTCTACAAAAGACAATAAAAATAAATCTAAAAAGATTTTGTGGATTATATTACCAATCATTCTAGCTTTTTTGGTATTAGTTGCGGTGTTATTAGGTAAAAAGTATATAAACAAGAATAAACAAGACTTAGTCATAGTTCCAGCGTTGACTGGGTTAACTGAAAATGATGCATTGAATAAAGCTAAAGCTAGCAATTTGATTGCTGTAGTTTCAGAGTACAAAACTGAAAATAGTGTTGAGCCAGGAAAAGTAATAGAACAAACTCCAGAATCTAGTTCGGAAGTAAAAAAAGGAACTATTATAAAATTAGTCGTGAGCAAAGGTGAAGAACAGGTTTCTGTGCCTAATTTATCAAATATGACAATAGAAAATGCTAAAATTCAGCTCAACAAATTAGGCTTAGAAATTGGAGAAATTACTAAAGAAAACAGCGATAATTTTGAAGTTGGAAAAATTATGAAACAACATCCAGAAGCAGGAACTAGCATAGGCAAGGATTCTAAAATTGATTTGGTAATTTCTTTAGGGAAAAAAGAAGAACTAGTAGAAATGGTTGACTTGATGGGCAGTGATATTAGTCAAGCTATTAATAAGCTAAAATCAATTGGACTAAATATAGGTAATATTGAAAAAAAATATAGTAATTCCTATGATACTAACCAAGTAATTTGGCAACAATACGATGCAGGTAAAAAACTGAAAAAAGATAGTTCTATTGATGTTATAATCAGTAAAGGTAAAAAAGATTCTGAGATGGTTGAAAGATTATTTAGAATAAGTAAACCAGTAGACAGAGGAATTTACACTGTCACTATAAAAGACGAAACAGAAGATAATATCATATATGAAGAAAACCATAAAGCTACTGAAGGAGATATTAGAATAAAACTTAAAGTAAAACCTAAAAACGACATTAAAGTTTATATTAATGGAGAATTGATTAATGTCGGATAAAACAGGGATTATTACTAAAATTCAAAGAGAATTGTTCTACGTAAGCATTGGAAATAATGTATATCCTTCAAAAGCCAAAGGGAATTTTAGAAATAAAAAAATTACCCCTGTTGTAGGAGATAAGGTAGATATACATGTAGAAAATGGTCTTGGATTTATTTTAAAAATACATCCAAGATCTGTACTTTTACATCGACCAGAAGTGAGTAATGTAGACAAATGTTTCGTATTGACCAGTATAAAATCACCAAATATTAATTTGATGTTATTGGATAAATATTTGTTGATGATTGAGAAAAACAATATTGATTGTGTGATTGTATTCAATAAATCTGATTTGGTATCTGAAAATGAAAGAAACTTATTCGCAGAGATATATAGAAATATTGGATACAAGGTTATATTTAATTCAAATGAATCTTCGCATGTAAATGAAGAATTATTAAAAGAATTTAAAAATCATATCAGCTGTGTTATAGGGCCAAGTGGAGCAGGAAAATCTAGTACTTTAAAAAAATTGTTTCCAAATGAGAATTTTGTTTCTGGAAAAATAAGCGAAAAAACTCAGAGAGGAAAACAAACAACTAGGCATATCGAAATTAAAATGGTTGATGAAAATACTTATGTTTTGGATACCCCAGGATTTAGTTCTTTTGATTTATCTTTTTTGAAAGATAAATCCGAAATCAAGAATAATTTCTTAGAATTTAGAAAGAACAGTTCAAAATGTAAATTTAATAATTGTGAACACATTAATGAACCCAAATGTGAAATAAAAAAACTTTTAGAATCTGGAGAAATATCTAAAAGTAGATATGATAACTATTTAAAAATTGTAGAAGAATACGAGAAACTTAGGAGGTATTAATGGCTAGTTTGAGTCCGTCTTTGTTGGCGTGTAATTTTTTTGAATTAGAAAAGAACTTAGATATATTAAAAAACAAAGGAATAAGATATTTACATTTAGATGTTATGGATGGAAATTTTGTACCAAATATTTCTTTTGGTCCAGCAATTATAAAACAAATCAGAGAAAAATATCCAGAATTTATCTTTGATTGTCACCTTATGGTTAATAAACCAGAGAATATTATAAATGATATATTGGATGCAGGAGCAGATATAATTACTTTTCATCCAGAAGCAACTTTTCATCCTCATAGAATAATTCAAACTGTTCATAAAGCAGGTAAAAAGTGTGGGTTAGCATTAAATCCTTCTACAGGGTTAGAATCTTGTAAATATATTATCGATGATTTAGATATTATACTTGTAATGAGCGTAAATCCAGGTTTTGGGGGACAATCGTTTATAGAAAGTCAATATTTGAAATTAATAGACGCAAGAAATATGATAAAAGCTTCAAAAAAAGATATTATATTAGAAGTTGATGGAGGAGTTAAAACATCAAATATTGATAAAGTTTTGGAAGCAGGGGCTGATTTAATCGTAAGTGGATCAGATGTTTTCAATCATAATATTGAATCACAATTAGATATTTATAATCAAAAATTAAACAGATAGGGAGAATGTTATGAACAAAAATTTGAAGTTTATGGTTGAAGGAGCTATTACTTTAGCTCTTACAGCGGTATTGAACAGTATAGTAATTTTTAAAATGCCAAGAGGAGGATCTGTTTCATTGGCAGGATACGTTCCAATCTTATTATTTGGTCTAAGATGGGGACTCAAACCTGGTATTTTAATAGGACTAATGTATGGGATTTTAGATAGCCTTGTGGATCCTTACGTTATACATCCAATACAATACCTACTAGATTATCCAATAGCTTATATGGCTCTAGGTTTATCAGGATTAGGATGTAATGAGGAAACTTTAAGTGGCAAAATTAATATTAAAATGATTTTAGCGTGTGTATTCGCGGTATTAATGAGAGGAGTAGCTGCTATATTAAGCGGATATGTATTTTTTAAAGACACATTACCAAAAGATATACCGGCTTTACTGGGATCTTTCTTGTATAATATTACTTATATCGTTCCAAATGGAATTATAGCTATAGTTGTAATTTTAATTTTAATTAAGCCTGTATCAAAGGTAAGTAAGAAATGATTGGATTGATTTGTTGCGCCGGTGAATTGTCTGATAGGATTCTTTTTGAAGAATATTACGAAAAATCAGATTTTAAAATAGCAGTAGATGGTGGTACAAAATATTTTACAGACTATGACAAAGATTTTGATTTCGCTATAGGAGATTTTGATTCTATAAAAATCGAGGATAAAAAATTTCTAGAAGTAAATAACAAGATTTATGAAAAATATAAGCGAAAAAAAGATTTTACTGATTTTGAAGCCGCAATAAATATATTAATAGAAAAAAATTGTAAAACAATATATGCCTTTGGTGCAACAGGAACAAGATTAGATCATACAATGTCGAATTTAATCTACTCAAAAAAATGCTTTGATATTGGAATTGAACTTGTATTTGTTGGAAATAATAACATTATTAAATTCTTAGGCGAAAGCACTGAATGCGTTATGAGATATGATTATATCTCTATTGTAGTATTATCGAATAATGGCATGAGAATTAGATTAAAAGGTTTTGAATACGATAGTGAAAACTTGGATGTGGATTATTGTTCAACATTAACTATTAGCAATAAAATAAAAGATAAAAAAGCATATATAGAATTAATTGAAGGATATGGTCTTTTGATTGATTCTAGAGATTAAAAAAGAGTCGAAATTTCGACTCTTTGTTTTATTCTTCTTCTGTTGTTTTGATAAATTGAGGTCTTTCAACTAAACCTGATCTTAAGCATCTTGTGCACACATTGATTCTTTTTGGTTTGCCATCAACTAAAGCTCTAACTTTTCTGATGTTAGGTGCCCAGCTTCTATTTGAAGATCTTAAAGAAAATGATCTATTATTTCCGAAAGTTCTTGATTTACCACAAATTTCACATTTTTTGGACATAATTACACCTCCTGGTTCTTTTTCAAATGTCTCTTGATATTATAGCATATTTTAAAACAGAATTTCAAGCTTTTAAAGCTAAAATATGTTATAATAATATAGTATTAATATGTAAATTAGAATCTTTGACATAAAAAGAGTATAATATAATTAATTAGGTATCACAAATAGGAGGTAATATGACTACTAAAATTGATAACGAATATGGTTCAATATTAATATCAGATAATATCGTTAGAACTATTGCTAGTGAAACAGCGATGACTTGTTACGGAATTGTTGGACTAGCTTATAAAAATTTGTCAGATGGTTTTTTAATGTTACTCAACAAAGATAATATGAGTAAAGGCGTAAAAGTATATACAAAAAATAATAAAATTGTAATAGATTTGACTGTTGTTTTGGAATACGGTACTAAAATTGCTGTGGTTTGCCAAAATATTATTGATACAGTTAAATATAGTGTAGAAAACAAAACAGGTCTTGAAGTTGAATGTGTTAATGTTCTTGTTCAAGATATGAGAATAAACGAAGGAAAATAGGGGGCACAATGAAGAATGACGCAACACTGTTCAAGAATTGCCTTCTAGCGGGATTTAAGAACTTAGAAAATAAAAGGGAAATAGTTAATAGCTTAAATGTTTTTCCGGTTCCAGATGGAGATACTGGTACCAATATGACATTGACAATTAAATCTGCTATTTCTAAAGTCAATGGCGTAACTGATTTGAGCATTGCAAGTTTAGCGAAAGCTATGAGCGATGGTTCACTTATGGGAGCTAGAGGAAATTCGGGAGTAATTACTTCTCAAATTATGAGGGGTTTTTATAATGGTTTTAAAGATTATACAGAATTTAATATATTAGCATTAAGAGATGGATTTGTTGAAAGTTATAAAACTGCCTACAAAGCTGTAATGAAACCAACAGAAGGAACTATTCTTACAGTTTCTAGATGTATGGGAGAATTTGCTGAAGAAAACTACCAAAATTACGAAGATATCAAAGAATTTTTGACAGATATTATTTCTGAAGGTAATAAGGCGCTTCTTAAAACAAAAGAAATGTTACCTGTTTTAAAAGAAGCCGATGTAGTTGATGCAGGCGGACAGGGATTAATGTTATTTTTGGAAGGCGTTTTAAATTACGATAATGAAAAATTAATTTCAGAAACTGTAATCGATGAATCTTCTAGAACTATCAATGAAAACACAAATGTTGTATCTGATGAAGAAATAAAATTCGGATATTGTACTGAATTTTTCATAATGACTGATGCTGACGAAAATTCATATAGATCAAAACTTGAAAACCTTGGCGATTGTTTATTAGTTGTAAAAGGTGATGGAGTAATCAAGACTCATATTCACACTAACAATCCTGGTAAAGTTTTAGAAATAGCTTTAGAATTAGGCGCATTAAAAGATATTAAAATTGATAACATGAGATTACAACATCAAAACTTGCATTCTACTGAAGAAGAAATTAATCAAGCTTCTAGTAAACCTTCAGAACCAGAAAAAGATTTTGGATTTGTGGTTGTTAGCAGTGGGAAAGGCTTCAGCAAAGTTTTTGAGATGCTAAATGTCGATGAAGTAATAACTGGTGGCCAAACAATGAATCCATCAACTGAAGATATAGTTAATTCTATAGAAAAAGTTAATGCAAAGACAGTTTATGTGTTCCCAAATAATAAAAATATTATATTATCAGCAAATCAAGCTAAACAAATAGTTGATAAGCAAGTATATGTGGTAGAAACAAAAGCCGTACCACAATCTATTTCTGCGCTTTTGGCTTTCAACGAAGAAGCTAGTGCACAAGAAAACTTTGACAGTTTTAACGATGTAATATCTACTGTAAAAACAGGAGAAGTTACTTTTGCTGTAAAAGATTTAAATATGTCTGATATAAAAGTTAAAAAAGACGATATTATCGGTCTTGATCAAAAGAATATTAGGGCTGTCGGTAATGATATTAATAAAGTTTCAATGGATTTATTAAGACAACTAATTCAAAAAGATGATTCATTAGTCACTATTTATTACGGCGAAGGTTGTGATGAAATGATGGCCAATAAATTAAGGGATAGTTTAGAAGAAGAATATAAAGATATTGATATAGAGGTTGTTGAGGGATCTCAACCGTTATATTATTATGTATTTTCAATAGAATAACTCCTTACAAAGAATACCAAATAATAGATCGATTTTATCGGTCTATTATTTGTATTACTAATGTAAGGATTTTTTTGTGTGGTGAATTATGCAATTATCAGAAATAAAAGGAATAGGAAAGAAAAAATTAGAAGTATTAAACTCTATGGGCATTATCAATATTAATGATTTGTTGAATTACTTTCCTTACAGATACGAAAACAGATCTATTATTAAAAACATTATTGATACTAGAGATGAAGAAAATTGTGTTATAAAGGTAAAGTTTATTTCTAAACCTATAACTAAATATTTAAGAAGAAATCTAAACTTAACAACCGCTATAGCATTTGATGATACTTCAAAAATTAGCGTATCATGGTTTAATCAACCTTTTATTAGAAATCAAATTTTACCAAATACAACTTATTATCTATATGGAAAGATACAAAGAGTCCAAAATCAATTTAAAATATCTTCACCAATATTAAGTAAAACTTTTGGCGGGAAATTGGGTATAATCTATCCAATTTACAAAGTTAAAAAAGGCATAACAAATAACGATATGATTAAGTTCGTTGATTTTGCTATTAAACATTGTATTGATGAAATAAAAAATGTTATTCCGTATAGTATGATTAAAAACTATGATATTGATAATAAAAGAAATGCGATAAAAAACATTCATAAACCAGTTGATTACGCACAATTCAAAAAAGCAAGAACTGCTCTTGTACTTGAAGAAGTTATTATAATGCAACTGGCAATGAAATCGATGAAAATTTCACTCAATCAACAAAATTATATAAAATTTCAATCAGACGAAAGTATAAATATTTTCATAAATTCTTTAAAATTTGAACTTACAAAAGGACAACTTGAAGCAATAAAAGATATCGAAATTGACATGACATCTGAAAAGAGAATGAATAGACTGGTTCAAGGTGATGTTGGAAGTGGCAAGACAATAGTAGCGGAGGCAGCGATTTTTAAATCACATTCTAGTGGTTACCAATCTGCCTTTATGGCTCCTACAGATATATTAGCGACACAACATTATGAAAGCTTGTCAGAAGATTTTTCAAAATTTGGAATAAAAGTTTGCTTATTGAAATCTGACTTAACAAAATCAGAAAAAGATTTGGTTCTAAAAGGAATAAAATCAGGATATTTCGATGTTATAGTAGGAACCCATGCAATAATACAAGATTTTGTTGAATTTAAAAGACTTGGACTTGTAATTACTGATGAACAACATAGATTTGGAGTGGGTCAAAGAAAAAAAATTTCTGACAAGGGACAAAATCCAGATGTTCTTGTAATGACAGCTACTCCAATTCCTAGAACTTTAGCACTTTCTTATTACGGAGATTTAGATATATCAACAATAAATGAAATGCCTAAAGGAAGAAAAATAATAGAAACATATTCTGTTGGCTTTAGCTACGAAAAAAGGATAGCGGATTTTATAATAAAACAAGTTGATAATGGGTTTCAGGCATATATCGTTTGTCCATTGATAGAAGAATCTGAATCTTTAGAATTAGAAAATGTAACGGAACTTTACAATAGGCTTACTGGTGAATATTTTTTAGATATAAATGTTGGAATGTTACATGGAAAAATGAAATCCTCGGAAAAAGAAGAAACTATGAAAGATTTTGTAGACGGTAAAACAAAAATACTTGTATCTACAACTGTTATTGAGGTTGGAGTTAATGTTAGAAAAGCAAATGTAATAGTTATTTATAACGCTGAAAGATTTGGACTTTCACAACTTCATCAACTTAGGGGAAGAGTAGGTAGATCATCAGATCAATCTTATTGTATTCTGATAAATAATGCACATTCTGATGAACAGATGGAAAGAATGAATATTATGGTCAAGACAAATAGTGGTTTTGAGCTATCGCAAAAAGATTTGATGATGAGAGGTAGTGGTGATTTATTAGGTACTAGACAATCAGGAATACCACTTTTAAATATCGCAGATCTTGAAAAAGATTATGATTTGATAGAAAAAGCAGCGGTGATAACTGATTATATCTACACTAATGATTTGTTAAAAAATAAAGAATATAGTTATTTAAATGAAGAAATAAACAAATTTAAAGATAAATTATTAGAAAATGTAATTTTTAATTGAGGTGAGAAATGAAAGTTATTTCAGGAAAAATGAGAGGTATGAACTTAAATACTGATTTAGATAGATTTACAAGACCAACTGAAGGCAAAATAAAAGAAGCTATATTTAGCGTGATATTTCAGGTAAAACCAAATTCTAAAGCATTGGATTTATTTGCTGGAAGTGGAGCGGTTGGGATAGAATTCATAAGTAGAGGTTGTGATTTGGTAGTATTTAGTGAAGCTTCTAGTGATAACATAAGATGCATTAATGAAAATATTGAACATACGAAATCACAAGAATTTACAAAAGTATTTAAGGGAGATTTTAAGAAAAATATATTGAATATCAAGAGGCAAGGAATAAAATTCGACTATGTTTTTATAGATCCTCCATACGAAAGACTAAATTATTACAAAGAATCAATTCAAATGCTCTTAGATAATGATATTTTGAATGATGATTGTCTTGTGATATTAGAATCAGAAAAAGAGTTGCCGAATGAATATTTTGGAAATTTGAATTTGGAAAAGCAAAAACAATATGGAAAAAAGAAAAATATTTATTTTTTGAGGAAAGATAATGAATAAAACAAAAGTTTTATATCCAGGTAGTTTTGATCCGATAACAAATGGGCACATGGATATTATTGAAAGAAGCGCAAAAATTTTCGAAGAAGTAAATGTAGCTGTTGTAAAAAATATTCAAAAGAAAAGTACATTTACGCTAGAACAGAGAGTTGAAATGATCGAAAAAGCTTGTAAGCATTTATCTAATGTAAAGATCCATCAATTTGAAGGATTGACTGTAGATTTTGCAAAACAAATAGGATGTAGTACAATTATAAGGGGACTACGTGCTGTAAGTGATTTTGAGTCAGAAATGCAAATGTCATTGGCTAATAAAAAGTTAAATGATGAATTAGAAACATTATTTCTAGTTGCAGATGGAAAGTATGCATTTCTTTCGTCTTCTATAGTAAGGGAGATAGCTTCATATGGCGCTGATATCTCAGAACTTGTTCCAGAAAATATCGTTGAGGATATAAAGCGAAGATTTAACGATAAATAAACGCTTTATCTTGAATTAATTTGATATTTTTATTATAATAATTGTAAGAATAATTAGCTCAATGCGGGAGGGTTACATGGATATTATTAAATTAATAGAAGAAATGGAAGACATACTTGATGAAGCATCAACAGTTCCATTTTCTAAAAAGGTTATGGTAGAAAGAGAAGAACTTTTATCAGTTTTAAAAGACATGAGAGAAAATCTACCAGAAGAAATCAAACAAGCTCAATGGACTAATGCTGAAAAGAATAGAATTATTGATGAAGCTAACAGAGAATCTGAAAATATTAGAACTCAAGCTTATAAAGAAGCTGAAAAAATTGACCAAGAAGCTCGTAACAGATTTGAAACAATGGTAAATGAACACGATGTTACTATTGCAGCTCAAAAAAACGCGGAAGAAATTACTTCTCAAGCCGAAAACAATGCTAGACTATTGAAGAGTCAATCTATTCAATATATCGATGAAATGTTGGAAACGACACAAGACAAATTACACAATTTATTGGACGAATTACAAGAAAATAGAAACGAATTAAAAGGCTAATAAAAAGCTTGGTAGTTTAAACTACCAAGCTTTTTAAGTATTATTTTAATAAATTATCTGCGAATTTTTTGATGTCATTAGTAGAGTTTTCATCTGGTGCATCGTAACAAATTACAGTGTCAATAACATTTAAATTATTTTTAGCACATCTTTCTTTCCAAAATCCCATCCATTCACCGTTGTTCCATTCGTATGATCCGAATAAAGCGATTTTTTTATCATTTAATTTGTTTTCTAAATCAGAAAACATTGGTTCAAATGATGTATCCTCTAATTCTTCGTCTCCCATAGCAGGACATCCAAAAGCAATTACATCGAAATTATCGATATTGCAGTTTTGATAATCATCACTAAAAACCATTTCAACTTTAGAACCCTTTGACTCACACTCATCTTTAATTATTTGAGCCATTTTTTCAGTGTTACCAGTTTGTGACCAGTACAAAATTAATAAATTCATAATTTACTCCTTAAAATAATTTATTATATCAAACAAGTTATTTCCTTGTAATGATAGCCTTTTTGTTATTTGCTTAGCGTAGTCATATTTTTTAAAAATATTTTTTGCTCTCTCAACATCAGAATATACTTTCCATTTTCCAGATATACATTCATTTTTTCCATTGTAATTTATAAATCCAAGCACATCTTCATATGGATACCCTAAGAAAAATCCGATTTCATGAGGGAATTCATTTTCAAGCAATCTTTTCTTTAAAAAATTTATGCTGCTATTAAAATTATCCACAGGATAACCATAACTTTCTAAAGCTTTTTTTAGCCTCTTATCATTATAGTTTTCTATTAAATTGTAATTTATTAAGTACAGCAATAACTTTTTTTCGGTTTGCTTTAAAATAATTAAACTAAAATTATATTCAGATAATTTTTCATTTAATTTTAATATGTCTTCAAATATGTTTTCTGTATAATCGACGTTTATCATATTTGCAAATTTGAGATTACTAAGTGTGGGATAACAATGTTCTAATAATATGTCTTGTAACATAACCACCTCTATAATAAGTATTGATAATTGATATCATAAAAATTATAACACATGATTTTGTAGAAATCAATATTGATTATCAATTAAATTCTAAGAAATTTGTGGTATAATATTTTTGTGCATTAATGGTATATGAAATATCTTGATAATATCGAATGTGTATGTTATATTTTATATATCAACTTAATTGAAATGAGGTGGATAAATGAAGACTGTTTTTTCAGTAATTTTAGTTCTTGCTAGTATCGTAATTATATTTGCGGTAATGAGTCAAGAAACTAAATCAGAAGGGATGGCAGCGTTAACAGGCGAAACTAATGTCGGAGGACACGGTGGAAGATTAACTAAGGATAATTATATCAACAGAGTCGTAGTTGTATCATCAGTTATATTCTTAGTTTCAGCTTTGGCGTTAGCATATATAAAATAATTTAATAGTTGAAAGGAGTAAATCATGGACAATATGTATTACTATTTAGCTATTGCAGCAGGTATTATCGCTTTATTATTTGCTGCAATAAAGTTTAGTAGCATAAGTAAAAAAGGTGCTGGTAATGAAAGGATGAAGGAGATATCTGGATTTATTCATGATGGAGCTATGGCTTATCTTTCTCGTCAATACAAAGCACTTATTATTTTTGTTGTTGTAGTATGCGTAATTTTAGGTGTTGCAATTGATTATAAGACAGCAATTTGCTTCTTAGCTGGTGCAATATTTAGTGTACTTGCTGGATATATTGGAATGCAAGCTGCTACAAAGGCAAACGTTAGGACAGCTAACTCAGCAAAAGAAGAAGGAATGAACGGAGCATTAAACGTTGCATTTTCAGGTGGAGCAGTAATGGGAATGTGCGTTGTTGGATTAGGAATTTTAGGTATAACTCTTTCTTATATTATTTTCCAAGACGCAGAAATAGTTACTGGATTTAGTTTTGGTGCTTCTTCTATAGCGTTGTTTGCCAGAGTTGGTGGCGGTATTTACACTAAAGCTGCCGATGTTGGTGCAGACTTGGTTGGTAAAGTAGAAGCAGGTATTCCTGAAGATGACCCTAGAAACCCTGCAGTAATCGCAGATAACGTTGGTGATAACGTAGGGGACGTTGCAGGTATGGGAGCTGACTTGTTTGAATCTTACGCTGGTAGTATTTTATCAGGGATTACATTAGGTTTATTAGCTTACAAAGAAGCAGGTGTGTCTTTTGCAATTGCAATAGCAGCTATAGGAGTCATTGCTTCTATTATAGGTGTATTTACAGTAAGGGGAGGAAAAGATCCTCAAAAATCTTTAAATACTGGTACTATTATTAGTTCTATTTTAGCAATCGCAGGATCATTCTTCTTATCAAGAACTATTCTTGGTAACAATAATGCGTTCTTCTCTGTTTTAGCAGGTATTTTAGTTGGATTGATAATTTCTCAATTTACAGAATATTACACATCTGAAGACAAAAAACCAGTTCAAAAAATAGCTGAAGAATCTGAAACAGGTTCATCTACTAACATTATTTCAGGATTAGCTACAGGTATGAAATCAACAACTGGCCCTATTATTGTTATAGCTATTGGTATAATTGTTTCATTCTTTGCATCAAATGGTGCAACTAATCCTACAGAAGGTTTATACGGTATTGCAGTAGCAGCTATTGGTATGTTGTCAACTTGTGGTATGACAATTGCTGTAGATGCTTACGGTCCAATAGCCGATAACGCTGGTGGTATTGCAGAAATGTGTGAATTACCAGAAGATGTTAGAAATATTACAGATAAATTAGACTCAGTTGGTAATACAACTGCAGCCATTGGTAAAGGATTTGCAATTGGTAGTGCTGCATTAACAGCTTTGGCACTATTTGCATCATACACTGCCGTTGTAGGATTAAAACAAATCAATGTAACAAGCCCTGAAGTAGTAGCTGGTATGTTCATTGGTGGTATGTTACCATTCTTATTCTCAGCGTTAACTATGGATGCTGTAGGAACTGCTGCGAATGATATGATTGTAGAAGTTAGAAGACAATTTAAAGAGTTCCCTGGAATAATGGAAGGAACTCAACAACCAGATTACAAAAAATGTGTTGATATTTCTACTGGAGCTGCATTAAGACAAATGATAGTACCTGGATTATTAGCTGTAATATGTCCTGTAATAATGGGATTTTTATTAGGTGCAGAAGCTCTAGGAGGACTTTTAGCAGGTTCACTTGTAACAGGCGTTTTAATGGCGATATTTATGTCAAACAGTGGTGGAGCATGGGATAATGCTAAGAAGTATATTGAATCAGGTCAACATGGTGGAAAAGGATCAGATGCTCATAAAGCAGCTGTTGTAGGAGATACTGTAGGGGACCCATTCAAAGACACATCAGGCCCATCATTAAATATCCTAATTAAATTGATGACAGTAGTTTCATTAGTATTTGCACCATTAATTGCTCAACATGGTGGAATAATATTAAATTTATTCTAAATAATAAAAAATTTTTTAAACGGAATGAAATCTGTACTTTACAGATACATTCCGTTTAATTTTGTTTTATTTTAATTCTAAATTATTGTATAATATTAGTATGTATAATTTTAGGAGGATTAAATGGACGAAGTCGGGCCCAATCTTTTTATAGAATTGGTAATTTTATTGGTACTCATAATAATTAATGCTTTTTTTTCAGCAAGTGAAATAGCTATAGTATCTTGTGACAAAAATAAGCTTAGAGCTATGAGTGAAGATGGTAATGATAAAGCAAAATTAGTTTTAGAACAATTTGAAAAACACACAAAATTTTTATCTACTATTCAGGTTATTTTAACTTACATTGGATTTGTTGCTGCTGCAATATGTTCCTCTAGTTTAAGTGGGAGTTTGAGTAAAAAATTAGTATTTTTAGGACTAAATAGCTCCTTGACTTATTGGTTATCGGTTTGTATAGTACTTTTAGTTTTGTCATTTTTGTATATTTTGTTTGGACAATTGATTCCGAAAAGGATTGCTTTAAGTGTTGCGGATTCTTTTGCACTATTTTCAATCAGTGCTGTAAAATTTGTTTATTTTATCTTGAAACCATTTGTTTTCTTACTTTCAAGGGCAACAAAGCTTATATTAAGTATAATTGGAATTAAAACCTTGAATGTTGAAAGCAAGATAACTGTTGAAGAAATAAAGTCAATGGTAGAAGTGGGGAAAGAACAAGGTATTATAAATTCAAATGAAAAAGACATGATTGATGCTGTTATAAACTTTAATGAAAAAACTGCTGAAGAAATTATGACAGCAAGGACAGAAGTTTTTGCTATCGATCTTGAAGATTGTATCGAAGATTACTTGGATAAATTAATGGAACTTAAATTTTCAAGAATTCCAATTTATGAAGGTGATATTGACAATATTCTAGGCATTATTTATATTAAAGACTATATGAGCGAAGCTTACAAACTTGGATTTAATAATGTAGATTTAAGAAAAATTTTGAAACCTGCGTATTTCATATCTGAAACTAAAAATATTAATGATTTATTTTCAGATATGAAAAAGAAGAGAATTCATATGGCAATACTAATTGATGAGTATGGTGGATTTTCAGGAATTGTATCAATGGAAGATTTGATTGAAGAGATAGTTGGAAATATTGAGGATGAATATGATCATGAGGCACCAGATATTGTTCAAGTAGATAAATTCAATTATATCGTGAAAGGAAGTACTTCTATAAAGGAAATTAATTCTAATATAGGACTTGAAATTGATGAACTCTCTGACGATTACGATACATTAGGCGGTATGCTAATAAATCGATTAGGATATATACCTGAAGATGGGTTTAAAAGGAAAATTGATATTGATGGAGTTTTGTACAATATAATTTTTGTAGAAGATAAAAGGATTAAAAAGGTAAAAATTACATTACCTAAGAACTTTTTTGAACAGGTGAGTAAATGATTATTATAAAAAATAAAGACGAAATAGAAAAAATGGACATTTCTGGAAATGTAATTTCGGGTATGCACGAAGCGTTAAGAGAATATGTTAAACCGGGATTAACTACAATGCAAGTCAATGATTTTTGCGAAAAATTTATTAGGAGCAAAGGAGCAATTCCTGCTCAAATTGGTTATGAAGGGTTCCCATATGCTACATGCTGCTGTGTCAATGACGAAATATGTCATGGATATCCATCTGATTATGTTTTAAAATCTGGAGATTTGCTAAAAGTAGATACAGTGGTTGAATTGAATGGCTGGATGAGCGATTCATGTTGGAGCTATGCCGTTGGTGAGGTTGATGAAGAAACTAAAAAGCTAATGGATGTTACAAGAGAGTGTATGTACGAAGGAATTAAATTAGCCGTTATTGGCAATAGATTAGGTGATATCGGAGCAAGAATTCAATCTATTGCTGAAGCAAATGGTTATTCAGTGGTACGTGAATTTACAGGACATGGAATTGGTAGAGGCATGCATGAAGATCCAATGGTTCTTCATTACGGAAAAGAACACAGAGGTCTTAGATTACAAGAGGGAATGGTATTAACTATCGAACCAATGATAAATATGGGAACTCATAAGTTGAAAATTGATAAAAATGGATGGACAGCAAGAACTATTGATGGTAAAAAATCATGTCAATATGAGCATACACTAGCGATCACTAAGGATGGTCCAAGAATTTTGACAAAACAACAAGGACAATAAAAAATAGAGAATATTTTGGGGTTACCCGAATATTCTCTATTTTTTTATTACCGGAAAATCATAGAAATCATTAACTTTTCTTGTCGAGTAAATTAGTCTACTGACTTTTATATCAAATTCAAATAACTTTTGGTAATCCTCTGATAATTTTGAAAAATCTCTGGTAAGTGAACAAATTTTACAATTTTTATTAATCATAGATAAATCGAAATTTTTATTAAATCCTAATAAACGGATTGCCTCGATGTCTTTTTTCAAGATATCATCGACAAATTTTTTATCAACTCCTAAAATATAATTTAAAATCAATCTCTTAAGGCGATTTTGTGAATATTTCCTATTTTTTATATTTTCAAAAAAGACTTGATAATTTTTGTCGAGGCCTTTTGTTAAAAGATTTTCTAAACCTTTCTCATATCCTGTAATATTATCTAATTTATATTTTTCTATTAGCAACTTATATGATAATATATCCAAAAGCTTATTATCAACTTCTATATAATTATTTTTCATAAATTCATACGTTAAAGTTGGAATTTTGCTTTCGTATTGATCTAATAATTCAAAATTACTTCTAATAGAAGATGCGCTATAAGATATATTTTCAATAGAATTTGAATTATAATCGCTGTTAATCCTTTTAATTGGAAGTATTTTACAATTAGAGTTTATTTTATCTAATGATTTTATATACTCCAATGCAAGAATATTGTTTGATTTGAATATTTCATCGGAATAATCCATATAGTTTTGTTTTGAAAATTCCATTATATTTCTATTAAATGAAAGATTTTTATTATCACAAATAAATTGCTGAATGTTATCATTGTTTTCTAAAAGAAAATTTTTAAAAGAAATAAGATCTTCGATTTCTGATTCAATTCCAAAAGATACGTAGTCGCATCCAATAGCATCAATGATTTTAATAGCATAATATCCAAAATTTTGTGCTGATTGTAATGAGAATACAGAAGGAATTTCAACCACACAGTCTATTCCATATTCCAAAGCAATTTTAGTTTTATAAAGTTTGTCTAAAACAGAAAACTCTCCACGTTGTACTACATTACCGCTCATAATTGCAATTATGTTAGCTTTTGGAAAAAATTTCTTGATTTCGTTTATTTGATGTAGATGGCCAAAATGAAACGGATTGTATTCACATACTATAGCAATATTCATAATTTTCTAATCCTTTCATATACTTTTTTCTTATGTTGTATTATAATTGATATTGGTAATATAGTAAATAAAAAAGGGGAGATTTTATGGATATAAGATTTGTTAAGGGCAATATTTTTGAGCTACAAAGTGATGCAATTTTATATTTTATAGAAAACTCACTTCTAGAAGAGAATTCAAAAAAATTAGTTGAAAAAGCTGGAGAAAGAATTTTGGAGCCTCTTACAAAAATAAGTGGGATAGAAAAAGGTGAATGCAAAATTATTCCTGCTTTCAATTTAATATCGGATTATGTTATATTGGCAAATTTGCCAGAAAATTTAAAAGATTACAACAAAAATATTTTCAAAAACTTAATTTATAACGTTTTTTGCGAAATGAAAAAATTTGAAATACATTCTCTTAACATAGATTATTCTTTTTTAACTGAAAAATATTCTAGTGAATTTGTTAATCTTATAAATGAAGTTATAGACGAGAAATCATTGAGAATTAGCGATTTTCTTGTGTTTATGTGCAAAAGTTAAGAATTGACTTTTAACTTAAATTAATCTAAAATAATAATATGTCTAATGACGAAAGGTAGTGATTGATATTTTTCCAGAAACTCATAAGAGAATTGTTAGAGAAATAAATCAAGACATTAAGGATTCCTATGGAATCAATTTAAATATAAAAAAGTTAGAATGGGGAGCTATTAGTCCAGACATTTTACCAAAATATAAGCTAATACGACACTATAAAGAAGAAAGTATAAATTATATTGTTAAAGAAATTATCACTATAATTTATCTTTTTCAATTTACAGATTTAACAAGATTAAACTCATTGCAAAATAAGATTTTAAGTACAAAACTAGGAGTGATAAGTCATTATCTAAGTGATTATGTGTGTCTTCCACATGCAAAAAGATGGAGATGTAATCAGCATCTAAAAGATCACATGAATTACGAAAGAGTTTTGAATAAGATATCTCAAAATCATGTATTTAACAAAAAAGCAATAAAAACTAGTCGAATAAACATAGATAACGATGAATGCGTGATGTTAAAAACATTGGTTAAAAATTATATTGAAGATATAGTCGATGAATATAGCATGTCAGAAGGTAAAACTAGGGATTTGGACTTTGCGTATGGTTTGAATTATTCTATCTTCTGTTTTATTTTTGAAACCATTGAAATATTCTCTACAGAAAGATACTATCAAAAGTCCTTTGTTTTTTAAATATAATTAGGAGTACAGTTATGTATAAAGCTTACAACATGAACAATTTAAAGAAAAAGCTTGAAAAAAAATTTCTTTTTGAAGACGATTTATTAGCTTTATACTTAATGCTTGATATTGTTCAACAAGAAAACAAAATACAACCGTGTTATGTTAAATATAATGCTATTAATAAGATAAACAACGTTTTAAATAACCATCTTTCCTATAGAAATGATAAAGATAATATTATTAAAGCCGTTTTTGACTTAATCTCAGAAGATATTAATAAAATTGAGTTTACTTATTATCTTCAAGCATACACTGAAGGTTTCAATAATAAATATATAAGCGACGAACTAGAGTTTTATGTATTAAGGCATATTCCAGCATCAACAATAAAAAAATCTGATATTCTTCTTCACAATACTGAAAGTAGAAGTGCTAAATTTTTAAAAAACAAAATGATTTGTTCTATAAAAAACAAATCAAATGCTTTTAGAGTACAGGATTCAATAATAGATAATTATTGCGAAAATATTTTAAAAGACAAAATATTTAGCATTAATAGCAAAATGGATAAACAATTGGTTATGAAATCTATTAACGACAGTATTGTGATTTCAGAAGAAAAATTTTTGAATATGTGGCAATTAGAAAATTTGTACAAAAAAATTGTTAAAACTTTGAAAAATGTTTTAAATAATTCAATAGAAGATGCATTGTGGTATGGGTTGAATGACAGAGTATTGCAAAGGTATAAGTAATTTGTAAAGTTAGGTTTAAATTGTTGTAAAAAAATTTGACAAAACAAATTTAATAGTTTATACTTATTAAGTAATGTTTGATACATTAAGCCCAGATAGCTCAGTCGGTAGAGCAAAGGACTGAAAATCCTTGTGTCGCTGGTTCGATTCCGGCTCTGGGCACCAAAATGTGTGCGGAAGTGGCTCAGTGGTAGAGCATCGCCTTGCCAAGGCGAGGGTCGCGAGTTCGAGTCTCGTCTTCCGCTCCATATGGCGACATAGCCAAGTGGTAAGGCAGAGGTCTGCAACACCTTCACCCCCAGTTCAAATCTGGGTGTCGCCTCCAAAGGAAAGTTTATTATAGACTTTCCTTTTTTTTATATGCTAAGGAGTTATTATGATTTTTATTGATTTATTGAAAGATGAACACATCGAAGAGTTATCTGATTTTATATATAAACTTAGAAACAATATCTTATGTCAAAATAAATTTGATTCAAATATAGCTAAGAATAGATCTAGTATATTTAAATCTATGAAAAAGCGAATACCAGAAAAAAATCATTTTGTTATTTACGAAGAGGATAAATTAATAGGTTATTTAGTGCTAGATTTTGTAGATAGTGAATTAATTATTAACGAGATTTATTTTGATAAGATTAATAACTCAATACTTTTTAAGGTTTTTAGATTTTTAATGGATTATGCAGTTTCAAATTTATTTGATATAATTAAATTTAAGTTTAAAGGATTTATTTTTGATGAAATTATTAAAGAACATTTGGACAATCAAAATAGATTGGAAATAAGAAATGATATATTTGAAGAATTTCGTAAGAAATTTGCAATAGTTAGTTTTAAATCTAAGGATGGATTAATAAAGTTTTTGCAAGAGTGTAGTTACGATATTATTTACAGTTTTAATAGCAATAAATTGGATAAAAAAGTATGTGACCATGTCGATATGCAAATTAGAAAAATAAACGAGAATATTTTTGTTTGTTCCAAAGAATCATATAATCATTACAGGGCATATCTTCCAAATTATATAACATTATACGTAACAGAATTTGATATATCAGATAAATATCCAAAAGATTGCTTGTTGAATAACTTTTCGATTAAGAATCATTTGATATGTAATAAAAAATCTATTGATCCTGTTATCTTGAAACTTCTTAAAGACGAGAAAATAATAATGGTAAATCAGGGATATTCCAAATGTTCAACAATAGTTACTAATAATTTTGTGATTACAAGTGATAAATCTATATTTAATAGTGTTCAGAAGGAACATATTGAGGCTTTTTTGATAGATTCTGGTGAAATAAAACTAGAAGGTTATGATACAGGATTTATTGGTGGAACTTGTGGATATAGTTCTGATTTGGGGCTTGTATTTTATGGTAATCTTGAAAAGTACAAATATAAAGAAAAACTTATTGAAATTTTAAATAAAGAAAAGATAAAATATTATTATCCAAAAGATGATGATTTTATAGATCGTGGATCTATAATCTTTAATTAATAGGAGGTTAATTATGATTCAACCATCTACATTACCGGGAATGATGGAACTTCTTCCTGAAGACCAATTGGTATTTGATACAATTAAAAGAAAAATAGAAGATGTTTTTATTAAAAATGCATTTTTCTCTATTGATACACCAGCTATAGAAAAACTTGACGTTTTACTATCTAAAGGTGGAGGAGAAACTAGTAAACAAGTTTTCAGAATTGACAATAGCAAAAAAAATCAAGGATTAAGATTTGACTTAACTGTGCCACTTGCAAAATATGTTTCAATGTACATGCAAGATTTAGCGTTCCCATTCAGAAGATATCAAATAGCAAAAGTTTATAGAGGAGAGAGAAATCAAAAGGGTCGCTACAAAGAATTTTATCAATGTGATATAGACATAATTGGAAATGAAAAATTAAGCTTATACAATGATGCAGAAATAGTAAAATGTATGTATGAAGCTTTAAAATCTATTGATGTTCCAGAGTTTGAATTTCAATTTAATAATAGAAAAATATTAAATGGATATTTTTCATACCTAGGAATCGATGATTTTGAATCATGTTTGAGAATAATCGATAAGTTAGATAAAATCGGAATAGATAATGTAAAAGAAGAACTATCTAAAATAAATTTGGATGCATCAAAAATTGATACTTTATTAAAATTTTTAGAAATCGATGGAACTAACCAAGAAATAATTGAAAAACTTGAATCATTAAATATCGATAACGAGTTATTTACATGTGGAGTTAATGAATTAAAATTTGTGTATCAAGATATTTTATCATTGGGTGTAAATCCAGAAAATATTAAAATAAATTTATCTATAACAAGAGGACTTGATTACTATACGGGTTCTGTATTTGAAACATTTTTTAAAGATTACCGTGAGATAGGATCTATATGTTCTGGCGGAAGATATGATAGTTTAGCTAATAATTTTACTAAGAGTAAGTTGCCGGGAGTGGGCATGAGTATTGGATTGACTCGATTATTTTATCAACTTCAAGAATTAAATTTAGTAAAAGGAAAACAAACTAATTTTGATTGCATTATAATCCCTATGAAAGGTTACGAAAAAAACGCAGTAAAACTTATGAATGATTTGAGAAACTCTTCTGTAAAATGCATGAGTTATCTTGAAGATGATAAATTGAAAAAGAAATTTAATTATGCTGACAAATTATCCGTAAAATATGTTATAATAATAGGACAGGATGAAGTTGAGCAAAATAAATTCACTTTACGAAACATGGAAAATGGTAATCAAGAATTATTAGAACTTAACGAAATTATAGAAAAGTTAAAATAAAGGCTATGAAAAATCCCAGTAGGCATATAAGAACTTTCAGAGAGAGTAGAACTTAGGCTGAAATTCTATTTAAGAGATCAGTATGCTGAATACTAATTTGGAGCCGATTATTTAAATGAGAAAAAATTAGGGTGGAACCACGAGACACTTGTCCCTATCAGGGGATGAGGGTCTCTTTTTTATTAGGAGGTATTAATGTTTGAAGTAAAATTAAAAGATGGATCCGCAAAAGAATTTGATGGAGAAATAAGTTTATTAGATGTTTGCAAATCAATATCTGAAGGATTAGCAAGAGACTGCGTTGGAGCAGTTGTAGATGGTAAAATAATGGGATTAATGGAAACTATTGATTCTGATTGTGAAGTTCAATTCGTAAAATTTGATGATGATGAAGGAAAACAAGTTTTCTGGCATACTTCATCACACTTAATGGCCTATGCTATTCAAAGATTGTATCCGGGCACAAAATTTGCAATTGGTCCTTCAATTGATTCTGGATTTTATTATGATTTAGATACAGATCATAAATTTGTACCAGAAGATTTAGAAAAAATCGAAGCTGAAATGAAAAAAATAGTTAAAGAAAATCCTAAACTAGTAAGAGTTGAAATTTCTAGAAAAGAAGCATTGGAAAGATTCAAAAATGAAGGACAAGACTATAAAGTAGATTTAATAGAAAATTTTGATGAAGATGCTACAATTACTTTATATGAAATGGGAGACTTTGTGGATTTATGTAGAGGACCTCATTTATTGGATGTAAAAAATATTAAAGCATTTAAATTATTATCAATCGCAGGTGCATACTGGAGAGGCGACGAAAATAATAAGATGCTTCAAAGAATTTACGGTATTTCATTCCCTAAGAAAAAACTATTAGATGAATATTTGGATAGAATGGAAGAAGCTAAGAAAAGAGACCATAGAAAAATTGGTAAAGAAATGGGATTATTCTCAATTCAAGAAGAAGGACCAGGTTTTCCATTCTTCCATCCAAATGGAATGGTTGTTTTAAACGAATTAGAAAAATTCCTAAAAGAACAACTTTTAGAAAGAGGATATGGCCAAATTAAAACTCCTTTAATATTAAATGAACATTTATGGCATCAATCAGGACACTGGGACCATTACAAAGAAAATATGTATTTTACTAAAATAGATGGTGAAGATTATGCAATCAAACCAATGAACTGCCCAGGATCAATTTTAGTTTACAAAGATGAATTGCACAGCTATAGAGAGCTTCCAATTAAAGTAGCAGAATTAGGTCAAGTTCACCGTCATGAGTTATCAGGTGCATTACACGGTCTATTTAGAGTAAGAACTTTCGTGCAAGATGATGCTCACGTATTCTGCTTACCTGAACAAATAGAAGACGAAGTAAGTAAGATAATTGATTTCTGTGATTACATTTATTCTAAATTTGGTTTTAAATATGAAGTTGAATTATCAACACGTCCTGAAGATTCAATGGGCTCAGACGAAGATTGGGACTTGGCAATAAGTTCTCTTAAGAATGCATTAGAACATAAAGGTCTCCCATACAAGATTAATGAAGGAGACGGTGCTTTCTACGGACCTAAAATAGATTTCCATTTGGAAGATGCAATTGGTAGAACTTGGCAATGTGGAACTATTCAATTAGATTTCCAAATGCCAGAAAGATTTGATATGACATACATTGCAAGTGACGGATCTAAAAAACGCCCAGCAATGATTCATAGAGCTATTTTAGGTAGTGAAGAAAGATTTATGGGAATATTGATTGAACATTATGCAGGAAAATTCCCACTATGGTTGTCACCAGTTCAAGTAGAAATACTTCCTATTAGTGATAAATTTAATGATTATGCTTATGAATTACAACAAAAAATGAAAGCCCGTGGATTGAGAGTAAAAGTCGATGATAGAAGTGAAAAAATCGGACTTAAAATTAGAGAATCTCAATTGAAGAAAGTAAATTATTCATTAATAATTGGACAAAATGAAATTGATAATAATGAAGTATCAGTAAGAAAAAGAGATATTGGCGATGTAGGATCTAAAAACACTGATGAATTTATCAATGAATTAGTAGATGAATATCAAAATAGAAAATAATATTTAAAAATTTATTTTCAAATAAAAATTTGCTCTGAGTTTTTCAGAGCAAATTTTTAATAGAAGGAGGCAAAATGTACAAGAAATTTTATTGGTTTCTAAAATATTATAAAAACAAATTAATTCTTGCCATTACATTTCTTTTATTAAGCGACCTAGTGGGATTAATTCCTCCGTATATTACTGGTAAGTTAACAGATAGAGTATTGAACGATTCTATAAAATTAAAGCCTTTTTTAATTATACTTTTAATAGATGTTTTAATAATAGGAATAAAATATTTTTTTGCGATGGGTTGGTGCTATTATACTTTCAGGGCATCAAATGAAATAGACTATGTAACCAGAAATAGACTTATGGATAAGTATTTAAACGAATCTATGAAATACTTTCAAACTTTTAAAACTGGAGAATTAATGAATAGGGCTACTGGAGATGTTAATAGTCTAAGTGATTTGATGGGATTCGGAACGCTTACTTTCTTTGATTCCACAGTTTTTCCTTTATTTATTATAATTATAATGATGATCGTTGTTGACGTCCGTCTAACACTTGTTTCTATAATACCACTTCCCATATTAGCGTTTTTGTGTTTAAAAATTGGTAGGAAAATTCATGAAAAATATTCGATAGTACAATCTACATTTGATAAGTTAAACAATAGCGTACTGGAAGATGTTGAAGGAATAAGAATTATAAGGGTTTTTGGAATAAAAGATGCCAGATATTTTTCGTTTAAAAATCGATCAAAAATGTTAGTTCAAAAAAATATGGATGTTGTCAAATATAGAGCAATGATGGCTCCGTTTCAAAGAATAATTCCAGCAATAACTTTTGTTATAGCTATTGGGTACGGAAGCTATTTGATAAGTAAAAACGAAATTTCAGTTGGTCAATTAGTATCTTTTACTTATTATTTAAACATGCTAATATGGCCAATGTATGCGTTAGGTAATTTCATAAATGTATATCAACAAGCTGATGCGTCAATGGATAGAATCGATAATATACTAGACTATAAGGATGACTTGGATTTAAATGAAGATTATAAAAAAGTTAGTGACATAGAAAGCGTAAAATTTGAAAATTATAGTTTTAAATATCCATATGCAGAGGAAACTGCACTCGAGAATATTACATTTGAACTTAAAAAGAATATGAGAGTGGCTATTGTAGGGAAAACAGGATCAGGGAAATCTACTATTCTTAAGCAATTTTTATTCTTGTACCCTAGACAAGATGAGTTTAAAATCAATGGGAAAAACACTAATTTAATAAATCTAAAATCTGCAAGGGATAATATCGCTTATGTTTCTCAAAAGAGTATGATTTTTTCAGATACAATTAAAAACAATATAAAATTATCTAAGATAGATGCTTCAGACGAAGAAGTTGTTAATGTATCTAAAAGTGCTGATATTTATAAAGATATTGTGAATTTTCCCGATGGTTTCGACACATTGTGTGGTGAAAATGGACTTTCATTATCCGGTGGTCAAAAGCAAAGAATTTCCATAGCTAGAGCTTTATTAAAAGATTCTAATTTGGTTGTTTTGGACGACTGCTTAAGTGCGTTGGATACGCAAACTGAGAAAAATATTCTTGGGGAGTTAAAAAAACTTAAAAAAACAGTCATCTTATCAACTCATAGATTAAATCAAATTGATGATTTTGATTTAATAATAGTATTAAAAGATGGTCATATAAGTGAAATGGGTACACATTCTGAACTTATGGAAAACAAACAATGGTATTATACTCAATATAATATCCAATTAGTGAGGGAAAGATATGAAGAGTAAATTAAGAAATAAATTTGTATCAGAAAAACTAAAAATGTATTCCATGAAGCAATCCAAAGAATTGGTGATCGGATTTGTATTTTCTTTTCTAAGAACTTCGATGGAAATTTTAGGACCAATTGTAATAGGATATGTATTAAATGAGTTTGTGGCTAAGAATAATATATCAGGCAATTTTTTAACAATAATAAAATACTTGGCTTTTTATTTGGTGATTTATGTTGCTTGTGGAATTTTTAGCAACTTAAGCATGATTTATTTTGAATTGGCAGCAAATAATGTGACTTATTTTGTGCAAAATGATATTTACAAACATATTAATGAACTGCCAATTGAATACTTTGATAATCTTGCAGCTGGAAGTATTGTTTCAAGAATTACTAATGACACTATGAGATTGAAAATTATGTTTCAATTAATATTAGCTGACATTGCAACAGCAGCAATAATGATAATTGCTATATATATTATGATGGTTGTAACAAATATTGAAGTTTCTCTTATGCTTTTGATTTTATTTCCTTTAGTTTTCTTAATATTCTATGATTATAGATACAAATCAGCAAAACATAACAAAAGGATTCGACATTTGGTAAGTAAGATTAATGCTAATATTAATGAAAATATTAATAATATGGAAATAATTCAAGCATTAAATGTCAAGAAAACTATAAAGGATAAATTCGACAAAATTAACAAAGAAATTTTCAGTAATAATTTGGCTCTTACAAAATTAAGAAGTTATGGTGGATACAGGGCGATTGACATAATTGGTTTATTATCAACGGTTATAATTTTATTCTATTTTGGATATGGCCATATTACGAAGAACTATCCTGTGACGGTTGGCGGATTGTATATTATTATTGATTATACTTCAAAGATATTTTCTAATGTTAGCGTAATCGTTACAAGATTTGGAGATATGGAACAAGCTTATGCATCTGCAAGTCATATATTTGATATAATGAAATTAGATACAATTGAAAAATCAGATGGAGTAATTGATAAACTAGAAGGAAATATTGAATTTAAAAACGTGTATTTTGCCTACGATAAAAACGACGTATTAAAAAATGTTTCATTCAAAATTCCAAAATCAACCAGCGCTGCTTTTGTAGGAACTACAGGTAGTGGAAAATCTACTATATTGAATTTAATATTAAAATTTTACGATGTGAAAAGTGGCGAAATATTAGTTGATGGCGTAAATATCAATGATTTAAATGAAGATGTTTTAAGAGAAGACTTTGCTGTTGTACTGCAAGATCCATTTCTTTTTGAAACAACATTAAAAGAAAATATAACCTTAGATAAAGATTATAGCGATGAAGAAGTAATCAATGCTCTAGAAGAATTGGGATGCTATACTTTATTAAAAAAAGGATTAAATGAGCAAATAAAAGAAAAAGGCTCAAATCTTTCGCAAGGGGAAAGACAATTGATATCTTTTGCAAGAGCTTATATTAGAAATCCTAGAGTATTAATTCTCGATGAAGCTACATCAAATATTGACACAGAAACAGAGCAAATTATTCAACAACCACTAGAAAAGTTAAAATATTCGAGAACTACATTGATAGTTGCTCACAGATTATCTACAATTAGAAATGTAGATAAGATTTTTGCATTATCAAATGGTAAAATAATTGAAAGCGGAACCCATGACGAGTTATTAGAAAAAGACGGATTTTATAAACAAATGTACGACGAACAATCAGCAAATTAAGGGGGATTAATGGATAAAAAACTAAAATACATTAGGACATTTTACACAATCATATTTACTATTATAGTGTTGTATATAGTTAGGAATAACTTTATTTTGCCAAATCATATCTTTAAATATAAAATTTTCTTGAGCATGGAACAAAAAATTGAAAATCTAGTACTTGGAATACTTGTATTTTTTGTTTCATCTATTTCTTATTTTGTAGTTGATGAGAAATTTAACATTAAAAATTTAAAAAATTACTGGGCTCTAGAATCACTTAGAAAATTTATATGGATTAATGAGGTGGAATCAGTATTTAAAGGAGCAGATACCTACCAAAATAAAAAAATAAACAAGAGTATTTCTAATTTTATAGCATTATCACTTATAAGTTTATTTACTATATTTTACATTAAGCCTGAATGGACTTTGTTTCTAATCTATTTATTTGTAATAGTTATTGCTGTATGTGTAATCTATTTTAAAAACAAATCACTATATTTTCTAGAGTATATTAGCATTGAGGATATAGGTTTTAAGAGAAAAATTTTATCAATAATATATGAGTTGATAGTTACAATTTGCAATATTATGTTTTTTGTATTTGTGATAAAACAATTTACTGACGTAAATTTTTCAAATTTAGTGCTGATTTATTGCGTTTCAAATGTTTTCGGTCAAATTAGTTTGATGCAAGATGGACTGGTAGTATCAGATTTATTACAAATTCATTTATTAAGCAAATTGATAGAACCTCGTGCTGCGATTATTGCTATTTTAATGTATAGAATGGTAAGTAGTGTTATACCTTGGATAATTTCATTAATTATGATTTTGCGAAGAATATATGATAACTACAATACTGATCAACACAAAAAGCAATTTGCGTTCAATATTTTATCAATTTTCACACTTATAGTTGGTATAATATTATGTTTAAGTGTTGCGACTCCATCAATTTTATTAAGAATTAAATTTTTAAGGAGATTCGTCAAGAAAGATGTATTGGTTTTGGCAAGATTTATAACTCTAACATCCGGTGGATTATTAATTTTGCTTTCACAAGGGATAAAAAAATCGGTGAAAAAATCTTTTTATATAGCTGAAACTGTATTACTTATTTCAGTTTTTTCAACTTTACTAAAAGGACTAGACATAGAAGAATCAATTATTACATTAATATTGGGAATTGTAATGTATATAATGAAAGATGGATTCACTGAAAAAGCTATAAAATTCAGTACAAAGTATTTTGCAAATACAATAATAAAATTATCGTCTGTCACAGTATTTTTCATATTCATTAGCAATAGTGTTCGAAAAGTAAACTTTTTTAGTTCACATAGAAAGTATTCTTTACAGTATTTAATTGAGAACAAGAAATTCATATTATTATATGTTTTATTTGTATTGATATTGTCTTATCTCGCTCAATATACAAGAACAAAAAAGATAACATTTAGTAAATTGACAGATGAAGATTTCTCTAAAATCGGTAAATTCTTAGACGAATATGGAGGAAATGAGTTTAGTCATCTTGTTTATCTGAATGATAAAAATGTGTATTTTGACAAGACAAATACTGTAATGATAATGTATCGTCCAGTGCAAAACAGCGTTATAGTATTGGGAGACCCAATTGGAAAGAAAGATAACTTTGTTGAAGCTATTAATGATTTTATAATTTATTGTAACGAATATCACATGAATGTATGTTTTTATGAAATAAATGGAGAAAATCTAGAATTATATTGCGATCAAGGATTTCGATTTGTAAAAGTTGGTCAAGATGCAACATTAAACTTAAATGAATTTTCTTTAGTTGGAAAGAAAAATAGAACATGGAGACATGTTATCAATAATTTTGATAAAGGAAATTATGAGTTTAAAGTTGAAGAGGCAACAGATAATCTTTTATCGCAAATGAAGGTTGTTTCAGATAAATGGCTTGGAAATAAAAATGAAATGGGTTTTAGTTTAGGATTTTTTGATGAAGACTATCTAAAAAGAACAAAAATTGCATGTATATATAAAGACAATGAATTACTTGCTTTTGCAAATCTTCAACCTTTTTACGATAACAAAACATTATCAATAGATTTAATGAGATATAATAGATCAAATGAAGATGGTTTGATGGATTTCATATTTATCAAGTTGATTTTGTGGGGTCAAGATAATAATTTTGAAAAATTTTATCTAGGTATGGCACCTTTATCTAAAGTTGGAGATAAGATTTATTCAAAGAAAAAAGAAAAGATTTTAAATATTATTTACAATACTCAAAATAAGATATATAATTTTAAAGGCTTAAGGAACTATAAAGATAAATTTAAGCCTGATTGGTCAAATAAGTATATAGCATATACTTCAGACTTTAATTTACCATATATTTTAATTAACGTTGTAAATTCTAAGAAAAAATAGTTGACAAAGTGCTCATCATGGTATAGAATATTTGTTGTTGATAAGTAGAGGTATCCGCTCTCACCTTATAATTTCGAATTCATAAGGTTAAAATTTAATTTGATTATTAATTTTTGGCGGGTATCTTTACCCGCCATTATTTTTTTGGAGGTGAATAATATAAAAGACTTAATGATTAATGAGGAGATAAGATCTTCAAAAGTTAGATTAATCGATGACGAAGGTGAACAAATAGGTGTAATTCCTATAAAAGAAGCTTTAAAAATGGCTGAAGATAAACATCTTGATTTGGTTAATGTAGCACCAAATGCTAAGCCACCTGTATGCAAAATATTAGATTATGGAAAATATAAATACGATGCATTAAAGAAGGAAAAAGAAGCAAAGAAAAATCAAAAAGTAATAAACGTAAAAGAAATAAGACTTTCACCAAATATTGAAAAGCACGACTTAGAAGTTAAAGCTAACCAAGCATCAAAGTTTTTAAGTAACGAAAACAGAGTTAAAGTTTCTGTTAGATTTAGAGGTAGAGAACTTGGTCATAAAGATTTGGGTAAAGAAGTTCTTGATAAATTTTATGAATTAACAAAAGATGTAGGACAAATAGAAAAGAAACCTTCTATGGAAGGTAGAATGATGATAATGTTTATGGGTCCTTTGACTGATAAAGATAATTAGAGGGGGAAATAATATGCCAAAAATGAAGACACATAGAGGTTCTGCTAAAAGATTTAGAAGAACTGGTACAGGTAAGTTAAGAAGATTTAAAGCTTATGCAAGTCACTTAACAGGTAAGAAATCTGCAAAGAGAATTAGAAACTTAAGAAAAGGCACAACAGTTAGCGAAGCAGATATGAAAAGAATCGATAAAATGATTCCTTAGTTAGAGGGGGAAATATAAATGGCTAGAATTAAACGTGGTACAAATAATAGAAAAAGACATAAAAAAGTATTAAAACAAGCTAAAGGATATTACGGCTCAAAACATACATTATTCAAAACTGCTAACCAAGCTGTTATGAAATCATTAGCTTATTCATATGTTGGAAGAAAAAGAAGAAAAAGAGATTTCAGAAAATTATGGATTGCTAGAATTAACGCAGCTACAAGAATGCACGATTTAAGCTACAGCAAGTTTATGCATGGCTTAAAAGTAGCAGGTGTTGATTTGAACAGAAAAGTTCTTGCAGATATGGCTGTTAGGGATGAAAAAGAATTTGCTAAATTAGTAGAATTAGCAAAAAATAATTTATAAAATAAAAAGCTTAAGTTGATTTATATCATACTTAAGCTTTTTTTAATATCTCATTAATTTCATTTTCATTTGAATTTATTAGTTTTAACTTATCGTCACGAGTTAGTTTTTTTGTTTTTATTTCTAATTTTAATGCATCACTTTTATTATCGATTTTTTTCATAAAAACATAGTTTACAGGAAGTCTCGCTCTTGTATATTTACTAGCTTTGCCATTATTATGCATTTTAATTCTTTTTGAAAAATCATTTGTAATACCCGTGTATAAACTTTTATCCGCACATTCTAAAATATATAAATAATACATTAATACATACCACTAATTTGTTTTGCAACATCATAACTGAAACCTTTTTGGAGTAAGAAGGTAACAATTTTATTCTTTAGCTCGTAGCCTTCATATTTTTCTTTCCAAATGTTAATTTTAGTTTCAACTATTAGAGTAGCTTTGTCTAATTCCATATTGTACCCAAAAACTTCTTCTAAATAATCTTCATAAATTTTCTTATCTATACCTTTTTGATATAAATCGTTGATTATTCGTCTTTTACTGTAGTTTGTAAGATTAATTTTATCGTTAATAAATATTTTTGCATAGTTATAATCGTTCAGTAAATCTAGATTTTTTAATTTAGTAATTACGTCATCAATAATTTCTGTGCTAAATTTCTTGGATTTTAATTTTGTAATTATTTCTTTTTCAGTTCGTAATTTATATGATAAAAAATTAAGGCTGATATCAAAAGCTTCTCCAAATTTTGATATGTTCAATAGGTGAGCATACAATTCATCATCTATTATCATTTCGTTATGAATTTTAAATTTTTCAAAGTCATTATAACTTAATAAAAAACTTTCTTTTGTATCAGTCTCAATTACAAACTTATCTTTTTTATCGTTGAACTCAATTTTTTGAATTATCATTTTATCTCATGTTCATTATTACATTGAGTATGAATGGAGCAACCATCATCGCTACTAGAATAATAGCTACAATTTGAGCTAATTTTTGTTTTTTCATGAAATTCACCTCTATGATATTCTAACACAAAAACATATATTTGCATATTTTAAAATAATGCTATAATATATTTATAAAAATGGAGGTAATTATGGCTGATTTAAAATTTGAAATAGTAGAAAGAATTGGAGTTTTATCCACAAAAGCTAACAATTGGAATAAGGAATTAAATATTGTTAAGTGGTCGGATTACGACGCAAAATATGATATTAGAGAATGGAATCCTGATCATACAAGAATGAGTAAGGGTCTTACATTTACGGAAGATGAATTAAGAGTATTACATGCATTAATTGAAGATGAATTAAAGCAATTAGATTCTGAAAAGTAGGATTTATTTTGAAGTTTATACATGCAGCTGATTTTCACTTAGGCATGAAATTTGAAAAATCTTCAATTCCTCAATCTATGTCCAAAATAAGGAGACAAAGAATTTGGACATCGGTTGAAAAATTAATCAAATATAGCATTGATGAAAATGTTGATTATATTTTTTTGTCTGGAGATTTGTATAATTTAGAGAATTTTAGCATAAGTGATATGAATCGTTTAATTGATTTATTTTCCAGGACAAATTCACAAATTTGTATTATTGGTGGAAATCACGACCCTATATATAATGATAATTTATGGGACATGGTAAATATTAGCGATAATATAAATGTTTTTAAAAAGGACACTCTTGAAAAAATAGAATTTGATGATACTGATGTTTATGGAATAACCTACAATAAAAATAATTACGATTTCATGGATATTTTTAATGATATAAAACTAGACAAATTAAAAACTAATGTTTTAATGATTCATTCTGATTTATTGAATGATAATAATAGTTATATGTTTTTTGATCAAGAAAAAGTAAATAATTTGGGATTTGATTATGTAGCGTTAGGGCATATACATAAACCTACGATTTTTAATGATAAATTTGTGTATCCAGGCTCGATAGAACCGTTGAGTTTTAAAGAACAAGGAAGGCATGGAGCGGTTATAGGTAGTATAGTTGATAATAAACTAGACATGGATTTTTTAGATTGTTCTGAATCAAATTTTAATGAGTTTGAATATAATATATCAGATAAATTTAGTTATTATGATTTAGTTGGTGTGTTATCTAAATGTTTGCTCGAAGATAAGAAAAATTATATTAGAATTAATCTAAAAGGGCAATTAGAAGATGGATTTGATCTGGATATAGATTCGTTACAAGAAAGTTTAAAAAAATATTGTGAATATGTAGTAATTGTTGATAATACAGAATCAAATATAAATTTGGATAAAATTTATGAATTTAATAGAAATAATGTGCTGGGTTACTTTATAGAAGAGACAAAGAACTTGGATTCAAATGATCCTATAGTTAAAAGAGCAATTGATTTAGGAATTCATTCTTTGATGGAGAATAATTTATGAAAATTATTAGATTAGATTTGATATCGTTTGGCAGATTTAATAATTACACAATAGAATTTGGAGACAAATTTAATCTAATTTACGGGTTAAATGAATCAGGGAAAACCACTATATCCAAATTTATTGAAGGTGTATTTTATGGATTTGTTAAACCTTATTTAAAGAGAACTGTTTATACTGAAGATTACGAGAAATACCGCCCTTGGAATAACGAAAACTATGAGGGCAGTATTTTAGTGGAGAAAGATGATAAAAGATATGTAATATATCGAAATTTCAAAGAAAAATATTTTAATATTTTTAACGAAACTACAGGTAACAATGAAACTGATTTAGATGGGTTTAACAGAGATAATTTGTCTTTTCCTGGTGAATATTTTTTCAAAATGCCTTCGGATATTTTTACATCAACTGTTTTTTCTAACTTAAAAGAACTAGATTCAGAAAATAAGAATGTGAATTCTATTGTAGATATGCTATTGAATTCATCAGATAGCAATAATGATTCAGTTTCGTTTAAAAAAGCCCTCGATAATTTAGAGAAGATGAAGTCGAGTATTGGAACAAAACAATCTAAATCCAAACCCTTGGGTAGTTTGTATCAAAAAAAGTTTGATTTAGAGGATGAAATCAAAAATATTAACAATGATAAAAAAGAGTACGAAGATAGTTTAAACAAGTTAAATGAGTACAAATTTAAACATGAAAGGCTGCTTTTAAATAAAGAAAAATTAGTTAGTTTGCATAAGAAAAATGATATTGAAAAAATAGAAGATGCAAAAAACTATAAAATGCAGATTTTAAAAGAAAAAGCAAGCTTACTAGACACAATATCAAAGATAAAATACATCAATGATATTAATGAAGATGATGTTAATAGTTTGGAACATGAGAATAAATTATTAAATGAAAACAGAATTAAATTTAATGAGTTATCGAAGAAGAAAAAATTATTAAATAAGGATTACTACCAATTAAAAGCAAAATTAAGTAACTATGAAACAATAAGTAATTATATTGAAGAAATTAATAATTTAAATGGAAAGTTAAATGGAATTGCTAAATTAAACATTAAATTAATTGTTATTGGACTTATATTTACAATTATTGCTTCTGCAATGATTTATATGATGGGAAAAACAAAAGAATTTGTTATTGCTCCTATTGTATTTGTTCTGTATTATATTTTGGTTATTTTTTTGAATAAACTTAGGAAATTATCTTTTACTCGTCAATTAAATAAAATTGTGCAAAAAATTAATCAAATTACAAATATGAGCTATAAAAGCCACAATGAAGTAATTAATGATTTTAGATACGATTCAAATATGGATAAAAGCATTGATTATTTGAACAGTTTAGAAGAGCAAATTAATGGTATTGACTTAAGATTAGATTCTATTATTAATGAAGATGAAAACTCTAAGTCTAAGATTAACAGTATTTTATCTTCATCAAAAAACTTGAAGAATGTCGATGTTGAAGATTATAGAAGAAAAAGGATAGAGTACGATCAATTGATTCATAGAATTTCAGATAAAGATGATCAACTTCAAAAGATATCATCTGAGTATGATTTTAGTATTTTATTGGATAATGTGGATTCGGATTCAATAAAACTAGATGATAATGATATAAAAGATATCAATGTACTTAATAAAGAAATTGACGAATCTATCGAGAAAAATGCGAAATTATATGAAAGGACTAAAATCCTTGAAAAATCTGTAAATTTATTATTAGAAAAAGAAGAAAAATTATCAGATATCAATGAGAATATTCAAAAATATGAAAATGAAATTATATCGATAGAATTAGCTATGGATTTGATTAATAAAAGTATAAATAAACTACACAAAAATTTTATTCCAAGAATTAACAAGAAAGTCTCAGAAATGATGGCATATTCAACTAAAGACAAGGATAGATTCAGAGTTGATGAAAATTTAGATGTTAGTATTTATGATGGAGTAAAGTTTTACGAACAAAAACATTTAAGCTCAGGAACTTTTGACTTGCTTTCTGTTTTTATCAGAATAAGTGTTCTTGAAGAATTAATGGGTCTTGATTATTTGATGATATTAGATGATTGTTTTGTTCAATTAGATGATGTAAGATATAAGAAATGTCTAGATTTATTATTTAAAATTTCAAATAATAATCAAATAATACTTTTTTCTTGCCAAAACAGAGATGAGCAATTGTTGAATGAACTAGACATAATATTTAAGAAGATTGAGTTAAAGTAATTATGATATATGCAATAGGTGATTTACATCTGGATTATACAAAAGAAAAATCGATGGATGTGTTTGGTGATAATTGGGATAATTATGAAGAAAAGATATTTCATAATCTAGGAAAACTGAATGATCAAGATATTATTCTTATACCTGGGGATATTTCCTGGGCTATGCAATTAGATGATGCTCTTGTAGATTTGAAAAGAATCGATAAGAGTCCTGGCAGAAAAATATTAACTAGGGGTAACCATGATTATTGGTGGTCTGGTATAAGTAAACTAAGAAAACTAGATTTGGAATCTATTAGTTTTATTCAAAATGATTCACTTGATTTAGGAAATATTAATATATGTGGCTCGCGTGGATGGCTTGATCCGACAAGTAAAGAAGCTACAGAAAAAGATGAAAAAATTTTCCAAAGAGAAATATTAAGAGTTAATATGAGTTTGGAAAGTGTTAGAAATGACAATGATATTATTATGATGCTTCATTATCCACCTTTTGATATTAACAAACAGCCAAATGAGTTGTTTAATTGTTTAAAAAATTATAATGTTACAGATTTAATATATGGACATTTACACGGTTACGGTCATTTAAATGTCGTAGAAGGGAAAATTGATGGAATAAATGTACATTGTGTATCATCAGATTATATAGATTTTAAAGTTAAGAAAATTAAGGAATAATATGGAAAAAGAATTAGAATGTAAAGTATTTACTGATGATTTTAATGCTTTAATGGATAAAGCTATTGAAATGGGAGCTAAAATGATAGCTCACGAAATACAAGATAATATTTTAATCGAATCTGATGATTTTGATTTAATTAATAATAGTGATTATCTCAGAATTAGAATTACAGAAGATATTTTTAATAACAAAACTAAGAAGTATCTGACTTATAAAAAAAAGATTAATGATACAAATGTTAGACATTATGATGAATATACTATAGAATTTGATAACGAAGAAAACTTGAAACAAATATTAAGATTTGTTAAATTAGATAAGCAATCTTCATCTAAAAAAGAAAGAAAATCTTTTGAGTTTATGGGTGCAAGATTAGACTTTGATCGTTGGGATGAAGATTTTTATCCATACCCATATTTAGAAATTGAAGTTAAAAATGAAGAACATTTGACTCAGATTATAAATAAATTGGGAATAAGAAAAGATCAAATTTCTACAGAATCTATAAGTGAATTAAGATTAAAATTACAAGAAAATTAATAGAAAGGATAGACTTTTAATGGCAAACAAAAAGCTAGTAGTAGTGGAATCTCCAACCAAAGCAAAAACAATTCAAAAAATGTTAGGCTCTGGATATAAAGTTGTAGCTACTATAGGTCATTTAAGAGATTTACCGAAAAGCAAACTGGGAATAGATATAGAGAATGATTTTGAACCACAATATATCAATGTTCGTGGTAAAGCTAATGTTATTAATGCTTTAAAAAAAGATTATAAGAATTCTCAAAAAATATTCTTGGCAACTGACCCTGATAGAGAAGGAGAAGCCATTTCTTGGCATTTGTGCTATTTATTAGGAATAAATCCGAAGGAAGAAAATAGAGTAAAATTTCAAGAGATAACAAAAGACTCCGTAAAAGAAGCAATCAAAAAGCCGGAAGCTATTGATTTAAAATTGGTAGATGCTCAACAAGCAAGAAGAGTTTTGGATCGTATTGTAGGTTATAGCATTTCTCCATTATTATGGAAGAAAGTTAAATCAGGACTAAGTGCTGGTAGAGTACAGTCTGTAGCATTAAGACTAATTTGTGAAAGAGAAAAAGAAATAAGAGAGTTTGAGCCAGAAGAATACTGGTCAATTCATGCAAACTTATCAAAAGATAAATTAGATTTTGATTCTGAACTATATTATTCAAAAAGCGATAAATCTAATAAAATAAATATAAAAAACAAAGATGAAGCTGATAAAATTTTAAATGATTTATCTGATAAATTCGTTGTAGACTCAATAAAGCAACAAAAAAAAGCTAGAAAACCATACGCTCCATTTACAACATCGACACTTCAACAAGAGGCATATAAAAAGTTATATTTTCAAACGTCAAAAACGATGAGAATTGCTCAACAGCTATATGAAGGAATTAGTTTGGGAAGCGAAGGGTCAGTAGGTTTGATTACTTATATGAGAACTGATTCAACAAGGATTTCTCAGGTTTGTGTTAATGATTGTTTAGATATTATTAATGAGCTTTATGGAAAACAATATGCAACAAGAGGATATGATTATTCCAAAAAGAAAAAAGGATCACAAGATGCACACGAAGGAATTAGACCATCGTCAGTAAAAAGAAGACCGAATGAAATTAAAAAATATTTGACCGAAGATCAATACAAACTATATAAGTTGATTTGGGAAAGAACTGTTGCTAGTCAGATGAAAGATGCAAGATATTTATCTACATCAATTGATTTTGATAATAATGGATACACCTTTAGATCTAATGGCAATGTTGTTATTTTTGATGGATTTACAAGAGTTTATTCATTAAACACTAAAGATAGTGAATTACCAGAATTAAAAGATAGAGAACCTATATCTTCAAATGAAATCGAACCTAAACAGCACTTTACTAAACCAAAACCTAGATATACAGAAGCAAGTTTGGTAAAAACGCTAGAAGAAGATGGTATTGGTAGACCAAGCACTTATGCGTCTATTATTAGCAGTATTTTGTCCAGAAATTACGTTGAACTTAAAGAAAAAAAATTCTATACAACTGAAATTGGTGAAAAAGTTTGTGAATTTGTAGTTAAATACTTTGATTCAATTATCAATGAAAAATTTACTGCAGAGATGGAGAATGAATTAGATAATATTGCCGAAAACGACGTTGAATGGAAAAAAGTAATTAGAGATTTTTATAATGGATTTAATGAAGATTTAGTTAATGCAAAAAATGCACAAGATAAATTTAAAGTTAAAGATGAACCAATTGGAAGAAAATGCCCAGAATGTGGCAATGATTTGGTAATAAAGCATGGAAGAAACGGAAAATTTATCGGATGCAGTGCATTTCCTGAGTGTAAGTACACAGAAACGATAGTAAAAGATACAAAGGTAAAATGTCCAAAATGTGGACATAGAATTATTGAAAAAGTGTCTAAAAGAGGTAAGGTTTTTTATGGATGCGAAAATTATCCAAATTGTGACTTTGCTTTATGGGATAAACCTACTGGAGAAAAATGTCCTGAATGTGGAAGCTTATTAGTTCATAGAAAAAATAGACGTGGTGAATCCGTACTTTGCTCTAACGAAAAATGTAATTATAAAAAGCTTGAAAAATAAAATTATTTATGATATACTTTCTAAGTAAAACACACAGCCGATGATACAAATACAGTTGCTTAAATGTCGTATTTGTAGGTGAGTCGTCTGGAGGAAAAAAAACGGAGGTAGAAAAATGTCAGTAGTATCAATGAAATCATTGTTAGAAGCTGGGGTTCACTTTGGACATCAAACAAGAAGATGGAACCCAAAAATGTCAAAATTTATATTTACAGAAAGAAATGGAATCTATATAATAGATCTTCAAAAAACTGTAAAACAAATTGACGATGCTTACAATTATGTAAGAGACATCGTTGCAGATGGTGGAGAAGTGCTTTTTGTTGGAACAAAAAAACAAGCTCAAGAAGCAATTGAAACAGAAGCAAAAAGATGTGGACAACACTTTGTAAGCCAAAGATGGTTAGGTGGTATGTTAACAAACTACAAAACTATCAAAACAAGAATTAATAGACTTCACAAATTATATGAAATGGAAGAAGATGGAACTTTCGATCTTTTACCTAAAAAGGAAGTTAGCCAATTAGAAAGAGAAAGAGAAAAACTTGAAAAAAATCTTGGCGGTATCAGAAAAATGAACAAAATGCCAAGTGTACTTTTCGTAGTTGATCCTAAAAAAGAATACATTGCTGTTCACGAAGCAAAAATATTAGGAATACCAGTAGTAGGTATTGTAGATACAAACTGTGATCCAGATGAATTGGATATTGCTATTCCTGGTAATGACGATGCAATTAGAGCTGTAAAATTATTAACATCTACAATTGCAGATGCTGTTATAGAAGCAAATCAAGGTCGTGAAGATTCAGAAGATGTTTATTCTGAAACTGAAAATGATACTGAGGAAACAGATGAAGAATTAGTATCAGAAGAAGATTTAAAAGAATTTGTAGAAAATTCTGAAGAAGAATCAGACGAAGAATAATAATATATAAGCGACAGTTAAACTTAAAATTAAATAATTGTTTGACAGTCGCTTTTTAATTTAATTGGAGGTAATAAAATGGCACAAATTACTGCTAGTATGGTTAAGGAATTAAGAGAAAAAACTGGTGCAGGAATGATGGATTGCAAGAAAGTTCTTTCTGAAGCAGATGGAAATATTGAAAAAGCAGTTGAGCTTTTAAGAGAAAAAGGACTTGCAGGAGCAGAAAAGAAAGCTGGAAGACTAGCATCTGAAGGTATTGTTGAAACTTATATTCACGGAGGAAAGATAGCTTCTTTAGTTGAAATTAACAGTGAAACAGATTTCGTTGCTAAGAATGAAGAATTCAAAAATTTTGCAAAAGATATAGCAATGCAAGTTGTAGCATCTAATCCAAAATATGTAAGTCGTGAAGAAGTTCCAGCTGAAGAAGTTGAAAAAGAAAAAGAAGTTTTAATTCATCAAGCATTAAATGAAAATGATGGAAAAAATATTCCTGAAGATAAAGCAAAAATGATTGCTGAAAAGAAAGTAGAAGGAAGAATTAATAAATTCTATTCACAAATTTGTTTGTTAGAACAACCATTCATTAAAGATCCTAATAAAACTGTAGAACAATTACTAACAGATTTAATTGCAAAAATTGGTGAAAACATTAAAATTCGTAGATTTGATAGATTTGAAGTTGGTGAAGGTCTAGAAAAGAAAAACGAAGATTTTGCTGAAGAAGTAAAAAAACAAATGGGTCAATAAAAATTATTGCTGCAATATTTATATTGCAGCTTTTTTATTTTACATATTATCATATTGATTTTAAAATCTTAATTTGGTATGATTAATTAAAGAAAACCTTATTATTAATTAGGAGGAAATTTTGAGTTTAAAATATAAAAGAGTTCTATTAAAATTAAGCGGTGAAGCTTTAAGTGGAGATCAAGGACATGGACTAGATGACGATATTATAGAAAGCATTTGTGATGCCATAAAAGTTGTTCATGATGAAGGGTTAGAAATAGCTATAGTTGTTGGCGGTGGTAATTTCTGGCGAGGTAGATCTTCAAAAATAGATAGAGCCACATCTGATTCAATGGGAATGTTGGGTACAACTATAAATGCTTTAAGATTACAAGCATCATTAGAGGCAAAAGGTATTCAAACTAGGGTTCAAACTGCGATAGATATGAAACAAGTTGCAGAACCTTATATTAGAAGAAGGGCTATAAGACATATCGAAAAAGGTAGAATTGTAATATTTGCAGCAGGAACTGGATTGCCTTATTTTTCAACTGATACAACAGCGGCTTTACGTGCAGTAGAAATTAATGCAGATGTTATTTTAGCAGGCAAAAGAGGAACTGACGGTATATACGATTCTGATCCAAATAAAAACAAAAATGCCATTAAATATGATAAATTAACTTATATTGATATTTTGAACAAAGGTTTAGGTATAATGGATGCAACTGCTACATCACTTTGCATGGAAAATAATATGGGTTTAGTGGTATTTGGAATAGATGATCCTAAAAATATAATTAGAGTTTCTCATGGAGAGAATATAGGAACAATTGTTGAGGGGGATAAAAATGAGTAAACAAATTTTAAAAGATATGGAAACAAAAGCTGACAAAACATTACACGCACTAAAAGAAGAGTTAAAAACAGTAAGAGCTGGACGAGCTAATCCAAGTATATTGGATAACATTATGGTAGAATATTATGGCACTTCAACACCTTTAAAACAAGTAGCTACTATTTCTGCACCTGAAGCTAGACTACTTACAATTCAACCATGGGATAAATCTATAATGAAAGAAATAGAAAAACAAATTCAAGCTTCAAATTTGGGAATTACTCCTTCTAATGATGGAACTATTATAAGATTACCATTTCCACAATTAACTGAAGACAGAAGAAAAGAATTGACTAAGGTAGTTAAAGAATATGGTGAAAAATCAAAAGTTACTATTAGATCTATAAGAAGAGATTTTGTAGACGATGCAAAAAAAATGGAAAAGAATGCAGAAATTTCTGAAGATGAATTACACGTACTATTAGATGATATCCAATCTTTAACAGATAAATTAACAAAAGAAATTGACAATATTGTTACTGATAAAGAAACAGAATTAATGGAAATTTAATAAATTAATATTGATTAAAAAATCTATTCTAATGAGAATAGATTTTTTTTTGGTAAATAAATCAAATTGTAAAATCTCCAATTATGACAAAAATGTTACAATTATTACTTTTTTGAAACTTATTTGTAACTTTTTTGTTGAATTTACTTGACATATGTTTTTTATTCTTTTAATATAATCTTAGGATGTATTAGGAGGAAGTTAATATGAATAAAAAAGGACTTGGCTTATCTATAGGATTGGCTTCAGTTATAGCTGTAGGAACTTTTGTATCGCCTTATTTAAGTTCTACAACTTTAATAGGAGACAATAGTATTGAATCAAATCAATCACTTGATTCAAAATATTCAGTTGCAGTAAAAAACGACTCGACATTGAATCAAAGAGCTGAAGAAAAAGAAAAAGCACTTAATGAAATAAGAAATTCACAAGTAAGAAACGTATTAAATGATTCCACAAAAACAATATCTAAAAAACAAGATGATAAATCTAAAGAAGAAATTAATTCTGAAACAAAACAAGAAAAAACAAATAAGCAAGAATTGATTGCTTTCAGTAATAACGTTTCTACATATAAAAATAAGAGTGAAAAAGTAGATACAAAAAAGGATTCAAATAATAAAGAGGAAAAACATGCAAAAGAAGTTATTGGGAAAACTTCTGTAGCTGAAAATTCAAAAAAATCAGAATTAAAGAAAGAAAAATCTGAAGTTGCTTCATTAACTCTTTCAAGAAATTCTGAAAATGAAGAAGAAAAAATTTATTCAAACATAACAAAATCAACAACTGGAGATTTGTTTGTAAGAGAAAAAGCGGATAAAGATTCTGAAGCAATAGGTGTTTTGCCAAAAGATACTAAAGTTGTTGTTAAAGATAATAGCGATAATGCTTGGGCAAAGATTAACTATAAGAACAAAGAAGCATACGTAAGTAAGAGCTTCTTAGCTAATGAAAAATCAAATAAAAAAGTAATTTCAGAAAGCAAAAAGGAAGTTTCTAAAAAAAGTCCACAAACTAAAACTGAAAAATCTGAAGGAAAATCTAAATCCTCTGAAAAATTAGTAGAAATGTGGGTTAAATCTCCGGTTTATCTAAGAAGCGATAAATCAATTAGTTCTGATAAACTAGGTGTTTTAGAAAAGAACACTAAAGTAAAAGGTAAACTTGAAGATGGATGGTTTAAAACTTCTGTAAATGGAAATAATGGTTTCATTAGTTTAAAATATTTGCAAAATAAAGAAATAAAAGAAAAAGCATACGATAAAATTCAAACTTCGGAAATTAAGAATAATGAGCAAGTAAAAAGCTCAAAATCTAAAAGCTTTGATGGAACAAACTATACAGGATACGTAAAAGAATCTGTAAATGTTAGAGATAATGATAGCATGGATTCTAATGTTGTTTCTGTATTAGAAAAAGGCACTAAGATTAGTGGAATCAAAGGAAAATATTGGATTAAGATTTCAGAAGGAAGATATATTTCTGTAAATTATGTACAAGATGATAAGGTTGATTTAAACCAATCAAGTAATGCAGAATCGACAGATTCATATAAAAAAGAATCTAAAGCTAAAGTTGTAAGATCTAACGAAGGTGGTTCTGGAAGTGCTGTGGCACAAGCTGCATATAATTATTTGGGAGAAAAATATGTATGGGGTTCAGCTCAACCGGGTGTAGGATTTGATTGTTCAGGATTAACAAGCTATTTATATAATAAAGTATGTGGTATATCGCTTTATAGAAATTCAGCTGCGCAGTCAAATAATGGATATCCTGTAAGTAAAAATAATTTAAAGCAAGGAGATTTATTGTTCTTTAGCACAAATGGTTCTGGAAGTATATCACATGTTGGTATTTACGTAGGAAATGGAAAAATGATTCATGCCTCAACTCCAAGTACAGGTGTAATTATTTCAGATATTGATTCGAATTATTATTCGGATACATTCGTAACAGCTAGAAGAATTCTTAATTAAAAATATAGGCTATTAGTATTAATACTAATAGCTTTTTTTATTGGACGAATTGCTTAAGCTTGTGATATTATTATATATATGGATAAAAGAGGCGTGTTATGAACTTCAATTTTTCTAAGGATAAGATTATCATAGGTATAGCAATTATTGCTTTAGCTGGTTTTGGTTACTATAAATCAAGTTCTGATAGTTTAAATAGTAATCAGATTCAATCTATTGTTGATACAAAACAAACTGATAATATAAATAATCAATCAGAAGTTGAGAATAAAGAAAATGAAGATAATTCTTCGAAAATGTGCCAGATAGATGGTTGTGTTAATAAGCCAGGAGTTTACTCTTTTAAAAATGATGATAGAATTAAAGATATTATTGATTTAGCTGGTGGATTTACAAAAGATGCTGATACTAAGAGTGTTAATTTGGCAATGAAGCTAAAAGATGAAATGAAAATTTTTATTCCATCAAAAAATGAAATTTCAAAGCTACAAAACCATAATACCGAAAACTCCCAGATAGTTACGTTAAAGGATAATAACTCTACCAATCTTGTAAATATCAACACTGCAGATAGCAATAAACTACAAACATTACCAGGAATTGGACCTTCTAAAGCAAAGAAAATAATAGAATTTAGAGAGAAGAATCAATTTAAAAAAATTGAAGAACTAAAAAATGTCGATGGTATAGGTGAAAAAACTTTTGAATCATTAAAAAGTTTAATAACTATAGATTAAAGGAGATAAAAAAATGTTAGACAAAAAGTACAAAACAATTAAACCAGAAGATGTAAAATTAACTGAGTTTACTCAAACGGCGGGATGTGCAGCAAAAATCGGACCGGGCAAGTTGGCTGAAGTGCTAAGCCATCTTGAAAAAATTAATGATGAAAATCTAGTTGTTGGGTTAGATACAAGTGATGACTGTGCAGTATATAAAGTAAGAGATGATTTATGTTTAATTCAATCTTTAGATTTCTTTACACCAGTTGTTAATGATCCATACACATTTGGTCAAGTAGCTGCAGCAAACTCTTTAAGTGATTTATATGCTATGGGATCTGATCCTTTGTTAGCCTTAAATATTGTTTGTTTTTCAGATTGTATGAATCAAGATATTTTAGTAGAAATATTAAAAGGTGGAGCTGATAAAGCTAAAGAAGCTGGATGCCTTTTAGTAGGTGGACACACTATACAAGATGATGAACCTAAATATGGTCTATCTGTAACTGGAATCAATCATCCAGATAAAATCTGGGCAAATTCCACTGCTAAGGTAGGAGACGTTATTGTTTTAACTAAAAAGCTAGGAGTAGGGATTGTAAATACAGCTATTAAAGGCGGAATGGATAATCAAAAATTATTTGACGAAGTTATCAAATCTATGTCTACTTTAAATAAATATGCCAAAGAAGCTTGTGACGGATTAGATGTTCACGCTGCTACTGACGTAACAGGATTTGGATTATGTGGCCATGCTCTAGAAATGGCAAAAGGTTCAGACTTGACTATAGAAATTGATTCTAAAAACTTACCTATCTTTGAAGGTGTGGAAGAATTCGTTAATTTGGGTTTAGTTCCAAAAGGAGCATATGATAATAGAAACTTTATTAGAAATGATGTAAAAATTAGCAAAAATGTAAGTAGCTTTGTAGATGATGTAGTTTTTGATCCTCAAACTTCAGGTGGATTATTAATTGCTTTATCAGAAGATGACGCTAATAAACTTGTTAAGAAGCTTCATGAATCTGGACAAGTTGGAAATATTATCGGAAAAGTAAAAGAAAAGTCAGATCACTTTATAGAAGTTATCTAATTGATTTATGAAACTTAGAATTCTATTAGTTTTTCCTTCAAGCGTCTATAAAGATGAGATTATTCTTAATTTTTCAAATGATGAAAATTATGAAGTATCTGAATGTTCAACAATTCAAGACGCACTTGAAAAACTAAAAAAAGGTTACTACGATTTTTTGCTGTGTGATATGAATTTTTCGGATGGGACAGGTTTAGATTTCAAAAAGGAAATTAGTAAATTATATTCTATTCCTACAATTTTTGTTAGTGATGAATCCGATGATATGAAAAAAATTTTGGCTCTTGAATATGGAGCGGATGATTATGTAGTTTATCCATTTAATATGCTGGAGCTTAAAGCTAGAATTAGAGCTGTCCTTAGAAGAACAAAATCAGATTTTGATAGTGAAAACAAAAATTCAAATATAATGCAAATAGGTGGATTCGAGTTCAATCTGATATCACGAAGTGTAAAGAGATATGGTCAAGATGTCGAGTTAACTGGAAGAGAATTCGAATTACTATATGCACTTGTTTCTAATAAAGATAAAGTTCTCTCAAGGAAGGAATTAGCAGCGAAATTATGGGAAGACGCACAATCTCATATTCGAACTGTAGATGTTCATATTAAAAGATTAAGAGAGAAAATCAAAGACAACGAATCAATAATAATAAGAACAAAATGGGGAGAAGGATATTACTTCTCTTCAAATACAAAACTTTAAACTGCTTTTATAAAGCAGTTTAATTATTTATGGAGGGAATATGTATCAAACAGATATACCTAAAAAAGATCAATTAATTGCAAATATAACTACAAATTTAGGAGAAATAAAAATTTGCTTGTTTGAAAATGATGCTCCAAATTGTGTAGAAAATTTTGTAACACATGCAAAAGAAGGATATTATGATGGAACAATTTTTCATAGGGTTATTAAAGATTTTATGATTCAAGGAGGAGATCCACAAGGAAGTGGATACGGAGGAGAAAGCATATGGAAAAAGCCATTTGAAGATGAATTTTCTGAAAATTTAAAAAATATAAGAGGAGCATTATCAATGGCTAACTCTGGTCCAAACACAAATGGATCTCAATTCTTCATAGTTCAAAATAATTCAATTAGAAAAGATTATATTAAATATTTGGAGGAATGTGATTTGAACGAAGAACAAAAAGATTTTTATAAAAATAATGGCGGTTGTTTTTGGTTAGATGGAAAGCATTCTGTATTTGGGCAAGTTTTTGAAGGAATGGAAGTTGTCGATAAAATCGCAAAAGTAGATACTGATTTTTCAGATAAACCTTTAGAAGATATTATGATTAAATCAATAGAAATTTCAAGGAGTTAGTATGCATCAATATAAAGGTAAATTAATAGTGCATACCGGATCTATGTTTTCTGGGAAAACATCTAGTTTGTGGAAAGAAGTAAATAGATTTAAGATTGCTAAATATAATGTTGTTGTATTTAAACCGAGGATGGATTCTAGATATTCCAAGGAAAAAGTAGTAACTCATGATAAAAACGAAATAGAAGCAATAAATGTTGATAATATTGATGATATAGTCGAGTATACAAAAACTCATGATGTTAATGTAATTGCAATAGATGAGATACAATTTATAAATTCTAAAGCTGATCATTTTGTAAAACAAATTAATTATCTTTTAGAGAAAGGATTTACAATAATAGCTGCTGGTCTTGACATGGACTATAAAGCCAAGCCATTTCAACTTGTCAAGGAATTATTACCAATATGTGATTACGTAGAAAAGCATCATGCGGTGTGTGCTGTATGTGGAAACGACGCATGGGTAAGTTATCGTATATCAGACGATAAAAACAGAATACAGTTGGGAGCTAATGAAGCATATATGCCGTTATGTAGAAAACATTATATTGAAAAAATGAATGAGAAGAGATTTACTGAACTTCAAACAACGTATTTAGATAAAAATAGAGCAAAGAAAAACACAATTTAGATAAACTAAATTGTGTTTTTTCTATTCTGGATATATTAAATTTTCTTTTTTTATGTTATTTATAACATTTAAATATTTATTAGAGTAGAATTTCGCCATACTTAAATTCATATCTGAATAATTCCCACAGTCTTTAGCTGATTGACCAGGTATTTCACCTTCGTAATTAGATATAAATTCAAAAAGCTCTTTAATTAAATCTACGATATCTTCAGATTTTTTATCTCCAACTAATATTAAATAAAAACCTGTTCTACATCCCATCGGTCCAAAATAAATTACTTCATTTTCTAGTTTGTTTCTTAAAAAAGTAGCTCCTAAATGTTCTATTGCGTGAACTTCTGCTGTGTTCATAACGGGTTCTCTATTAGGCGCTGTTATTCTTAAATCAAAAGTAGTTAGTACTTCATTACCTAAATAGTCTTTTCGTGATACATAAATGCCTGGCATTAATTTTAAGTGATTAATTTTAAAACTTTCTATTTTATTCATACTTCCTCCTAAATGAAATTTAATGGGTCTTTTTGAATTGATGACGATATTATCAAACCAATTGAAATTAAGTTAATAATTTGAAATGTTCCACCATAACTAAAGAATGGTAAAGGAATACCTGTAATAGGCATTACTCCGACAGTCATTCCTATATTTTCGAATATGTGGAATAAGAACATCGCCGCAAATCCAATTGTTAATAATTGCGAGTATAAATTATCTGAATTTTGAGCGATAACCACACATCTGTAAAGCATTAAGGCGTATAATAAAATTAGAATAAATCCACCTAAGAATCCAAATTCTTCAACTAATACTGCAAAAATAAAATCTGTTTGTTTCTCAGGAATAAAATTATACTGACTTTGTACTCCTTTTAAAAATCCTTCACCTGTAAATTTACCTGAACCAATAGCAATTTTGCCTTGAAGAGCTTGCCATCCTGTGTTGGATAAATCTCTTTCAGGATGAAGAAAATTTAGTATTCTATCTCTTTGAAACTGATCAAGTCTCAAATATAAAAAAGGTAAGCTAACTATACCTAATATAATTGCACTTATCAAATATTTCCAATCAATTCCGGCGGTGAATAGCATTACAATTATTATAAATGTATATACCATAGCTGTTCCAGCATCAGGTTGTTTTAAAATTAATGCTACTGGAATGAAAGCAAAAATGAGTATTTTTAATAATGTTTTTGGATTATTTAAGCTATTTTTATTGGATTCTATTATATTTGCAAGCGAAATAATAAGAACTATCTTCATTATTTCAGAAGGTTGAAAATTTATTGGTCCGAATTTAAACCAACTTCTAGCACCCCACTCGTCACCGACACCAAAAAATAAAACTAAAACAAGTAGAACATTACAAATTATGTACATTGGAATGTTAAGTTTTTTTATTATGTGATTATCAAGTGAAATTATAAATAAAACGATAATTATTCCAATAATTGTGGCAATAATCTGCTTTCTGAAATAGTGATTGGATAAACTTGAACCAGCACTGTATAAAACTATAAGCCCGTAAATTACAAGAATTACAACACTAATGATTAGAGTTTTATCTATTTTTGATATATTTTTTTTGTTAATATTAAACATGTCTCACTTCCTCATGTAGTATTATAACATACTTAAATAGCCAGGTGTGATATAATAATGACTTGGAGGTTATTATGAACAGAATAGGTTGTCATTTATCTACTTCGAAAGGACTTCACAAAACAATAGAACAATGTCTAGAAATAAATGCAGATACTTTTCAATTTTTTCCTCGAAACCCAAGAGGATCTAAGTCAAGGTTAATTCCTAAAAAAGAAATTGATAAATTCTTAGAACTAAGGAAGATCCATAATATAAACAAAATTGTATGTCATGGAGCATATACCATGAATTTATGTAGTGATAGAGAAGATTTAAGAAAATTGGCAGTCAAACTTATCAATGAAGATATGAAAAAAATTCAGGACATGCGTATAAATCATTATGTTCTTCATCCAGGAAGCCATAAAAATCAAGGGATAGAAGAAGGTCTAAAATTAATCGTTGAAGGTATAAACAAAGTTGATGTTTCTAATGGTCAAATGATATGTATCGAAACTATGAGTGGTAAAGGTAGTGAGCTTGGATGTGATATAGACCAAATAGCATATATTATAAATAACGCCAGCATTCCTTTATATGTTTGTATAGATACTTGCCATTTATTTAGTTCTGGAATTAGATTAGATAACTTTGATGATTATCTTGATGAATTTGATAAGAAAATTGGAATTGACAAGATAAAAGTAATTCATTGTAATGATTCTATGATGCCTTTTGGAGCAAATAAAGATAGACACGAGAAGTTTGGGAAAGGATTAATTGGAGAACAAGATTTATTTAATGTAGTTTTTAACGAAAGACTGAAAGACAGGCCAATTATTTTAGAAACGCCTAATGACTTAGATGGATATAAAATAGAAATTGAAGAAATAAGGAGAAATTTTAATGAGTTACGACAAAATTAACAAAATTTTAGATGATTTAGATAGTTTATATCCTGATGCAAAAGCAGGGCTTGATTTTACTACACCTTTTGAATTATTGATTGCGACTATTTTATCAGCACAATGTACAGATGTTAGAGTAAATAAAGTTACAGCAGTTTTATTCAAAGAACACAATACTCCTAAATCAATATTAGATTTAGGAATAGATGGATTAACCAAATATATCAAAAGCTGCGGACTCTACAAAACAAAATCAAAAAATATAATAAACACATGTAATGTTTTATATCATGATTATGATTCAAAAGTTCCTGATAATATTGAAGAATTAATGAAACTACCTGGAGTTGGAAGAAAAACTGCAAATGTAGTTGTTAGCAATGCTTTTGATACTCCTGCAATCGCAGTAGATACTCATGTTTTTAGAGTAACTAATAGAATAGGAATAGTTAATGAAAAAGATGTATTAAGTACTGAAAAGGCGTTAATGAGGGTAATACCAAAAGAAAGATGGTCAAAAAGTCATCACTTATTTATTTGGCATGGAAGAAATATATGTAAGGCTAGAAATCCTAAGTGCGAAGAATGTATATTGAATGACAGATGTAAATTTTACAACTCATAATAAAAAAACTATTGACATAAATCTTTTTTGATGTTATTATAGTAAAAATTAATCAAAGGAGATAGTTATGTTAAAAAATAGAAATTTAATTAACGCGGATGATTTTAATGTAGAAGAGATAAACGAAATATTAAATTTAGCAGAAGAAATTATAAAGAGTCCTTCTGATTTTTCTAATTTATGTAATGGAAAAATCTTAGGGACTCTTTTTTTTGAGCCTTCAACAAGAACTAGATTAAGTTTTGAGTCAGCAATACATAGATTAGGCGGTGATTGCATAGGATTTTCCGAAAGCGCAAGTTCATCTACATCAAAGGGTGAATCTTTGGCTGATACAATAAGAACTGTATCGAATTATACAGATATAATAGCAATGAGAAACCCAAAAGAAGGTTCAGCAGTATTAGCTAGTTCATATGCAGAAGTTCCATTGATAAATGCAGGAGATGGCGGACATCAACATCCCACTCAAACATTGACAGACTTGCTAACAATTTGGATGACAAAGAAAAAATTAGACAATATGACTATAGGATTGTGTGGGGATTTGAAATTTGGTAGAACAGTGCATTCTTTAATAAAAGCTATGTCAAGATATGAAAACAACAAATTCATATTAATTTCACCAGAAGAACTTCAAGTACCAGATTATATTAAAATGTTTTTAAAATCTAAAAATATAGAATTCAAAGAGGTTGAAAAAATGGAGGACGTAATCGGAGAGCTTGATGTTTTATATATGACAAGAGTTCAAAAAGAAAGATTCTTTAATGAAGCAGATTATGTTAGATTAAAAGATTCATATATTTTAGATAATGATAAAATGAAATTAGCAACTGAAGACTTAGCTGTACTTCATCCGTTGCCAAGAGTGAATGAAATAGCTACTGAAGTTGATAGCGATCCAAGAGCCGTTTATTTCAAACAAGTTAGATACGGCGTAATTGTTAGAATGGCATTAATATTAAAATTATTAGGGGTGAGATAATGTTAAACATTAATAGTATTGAAAAAGGTATTGTAATTGATCATATTAAATGTGGAATGGGATATAAAATATTTCAACTTTTAAAGTTAGATAAAGCGGATTATACAGTAGCATTAATTATGAATGCGCAATCAGGTAAATTAGGAAGAAAAGACATGATAAAAATCGAAAATGTTATTGATATAGACTTCGATATACTTGGTGTATTTGATGATAACATGACTGTTAATGTAATTGAAAATGAAAAAATAAAAGAAAAAATCAACTTAAATTTACCAGAACATTTTGAAGGCTTTATTAAATGTAAAAACCCTAGATGTATAACTCAATCTGAACGTAGTATTGTACAAAAATTTAGCCTAGTAGATAAGGAAACTAGAACATATAAATGTGATTATTGCGATCACTTATATAATGTGGAGGAATAATGAAATTACTGCTTAAAAATTGTCATATCATAGATAGAGATAAAGATATTTTTGCTGATATTTTAATAGAAAACGCTAAAATAAAAGCTATAGGACAAATATTGGAAGAATACGATGAAGTCATTGATGTTAACAATAAAATAGTAATGCCAGGTTTTATTGATTTGCATACTCATTTCAGATATCCTGGTCAAGAAAATAAAGAAGATTTATATACTGGTAGTCTATCAGCCCTTGCTGGAGGCTACACTAGTTGTAATTTAATGGGAAATACAAAACCAGTTGTAGATAATAACGAAATCTACAATCAAATTATAGATAAATCAAAAGAAATTGATTTAATAAATATATATCAATGCATGGCAACAACAAAAGACTTACAATCAAAAGAGATGATTAATTTTGAAAAAGCAGATAATAAAATTAAATTCTTCAGCGAAGATGGGAAAGGAATAACTGATTCTTTACTAGCTTTTAATATTTTTACACAAATAGAAAAAATAAATAAGGGTATAATGGTTCACGCTGAAGATCATAATCTAACTAAAATATCTACGAGATATGCAGAAGATTTAGAAACAATTAGAGATTGTTACTTGAGTTTGAAAACTGGATGTAGAGTTCATTTTTGCCATGTTAGCACTATAGATTCTCTAGAAGCAATAAAATTTTACAAAGGTAAAAAAGCGCCAATAACTTGTGAAGTTACTCCACATCACATCTACATGAAAGATAGTGAATTTAGAGTAAATCCTTCGATAAGGACTCAAGAAGATATTGATTGTATAGTTGAAATGATAAAAAATAATACTGTAGATGCTATTGCAACAGATCACGCTCCACATACTAAAGAAGATAAAGATAACGGTGCATGTGGAATGATTGGACTGGAAACAGCATTTAATATAGCATACAAAGTTTTGCATGAAAATAATAATATTTCATTAAATAAAATTTCTGAATTAATGAGTTACAATCCAGCCAAAATATTAGGGGAAAGAAAGGGAGTTATTAACCCAACATACGATGCAGATTTAGTTGTAATTGATATTGAAAAAGAAATTAAAGTTGAAAAATTTAATTCTAAATCAAGTAACTCTCCATTTATAGGTGAAAAGTTTAAAGGTAGTATTGAAATGACTATTGTTAACGGTGATGTAAAATTTGAGAAAGGGGTTAAAAATGATAATAGATAAGCTTTCTAAAAGAATAGACGAAAGATCTATAGTATGTGTAGGCTTAGATACTAGTACAGATTATGTACCAGAGAATATGAAAAAAGGTAAAAAAGTTAGCGAATATTTATTTGAATTTAATAAAGAAATAATAGATAATACAAAAGACTTAGTAGCATGTTTCAAGGTTCAAATCGCTTACTACGAAGCACAAGGCATAGAAGGATTGATAGCATATAAAAACACTCTTAAATATCTTAAAGATAATGATTTGATTTCAATAGCCGATGTAAAAAGAGGAGATATAGCAAATACAGCTAAAGAATATGCGAAAGCACATTTCGAGGGAGATTTTGAAGCTGATTTTATAACAGTTAATCCATTTATGGGATATGATACATTAGAACATTACTTACCATATCTTGAATCTAAAGAAAAAGGGATATTCGTACTAATGAGAACATCAAATCCTGGTTCAAAAGACATTCAATATAAGGATTATAAAGGCCAACCATTATATTATGAAATAGGTGATAATTTAAACAAAATTGCTAAGGATTATCTTGGAGAATGTAATCTAAGTTCTTTAGGATTTGTAGTAGGTGGAACTCAAAGTGAAAATGCAAACAAAATCAGAGAAAGATATCCGAATATAATGTTTTTAATTCCTGGGTACGGCGCACAAGGGGCAAAACCAGAAGATATCAGAGTATACCTTGACAATTTTAAAAAAGGAATTGTGAATTCATCAAGAGGTATAATATTGAATTACAGAAAGTTTGATGATGGAGAAGAAAATATAGGTAAATATGCAAGACAAGCTGTAGAAGATATGAGAAAGGATATTTACTGTGAATAAATATATCGATTCTGAAATATTACTTAATGAAGAAATAAGTGAAGGGATTTACAAATTAGTTTTAAAAGGTAAATTCGAAGGGAATCCTGGACAATTTTATATGTTGAGAGCATGGGATGAATCGCCGCTTCTTCCCAGACCTTTAAGTATTTGTGATTTAGATGAAGAAAGTATAACATTTTTATACGCAGTAGTAGGTAGAGGTACATCTATAATCTCATCAATGAGAGTAGGAGAAAGTATAAAAATTCTTGGACCTTTAGGAAATGGATTCGAATTACATCCAGAAGCTAAATGTGCTATAGTTGCAGGCGGAATAGGAATTGCTCCAATGAAATATTTATCAAGAAAATTAAAAAACGTTGATTTGTATGTAGGATATAGAGATACTTCATACATGAAAGATGAGATTTTAAACAAAAATAACACAATTATATCTACGGAGGATGGTTCTATTGGACTTAAAGGATATATAACGGAATATGTTAAAGATGAATATGATTATATTTATGCTTGCGGGCCAAACCCTATGATGAATTCATTGAAGGAAAGAAATCTAAATGCTACAGAATTTTACTCTTTAGAAGCACACATGGCATGTGGGATAGGGGCGTGTTTAGGATGTACTGTTCATACAACAAGCGGTCTTAAAAGAGTTTGTAAGGATGGACCTGTTTTTGAAAAAAATGAGGTGATATTTGATGCTTAAAACGAATTTTTGTGGAGTAGAATTCAAAAATCCTGTTGTTGGAGCTTCTGGTACTTTTGGATTTGGGAAAGAATATGAAAATTTTACAGATTTAAATAAATTAGGAGGTATCTCCACAAAAGGATTAACCATTAAAGCTAAAGATGGGAATACTGGTTTAAGAATTTATGAAACACCTTCCGGAATTATGAATAGCATAGGACTACAAAATCCATCTGTTCAAGAATTTATTAATAGAGACCTGGACTATATGTTATCCTTGGATACTGTTACTATTGCAAACATTGGTGGTTCCGATATAAAAAGTTATATTGAAGCTGTTGAACTTATATCAAGCACTGACATAAAAATAATTGAGTTAAATATTTCTTGTCCAAATGTTAAAGAGGGTGGAATGGCTTTTGGAATAAAATGCGATATAGCACAAAATGTCGTTTCAGAAGTAAGAAAACATACAGATAAAATTTTAATGGTAAAATTATCTCCTAATGCTAATGATATTGTAGAAATGGCAAAGACTTGTGAAGATTCTGGAGCGGATGCTATCAGCCTTGTTAATACTTTTAATGCACTAGCAGTAGATATTAATAAAAGGAAAGCTGTATTTGATAATATAACAGCCGGTCTTTCAGGTCCTTGTATAAAGCCAATAGCGTTAAGAATGTGTAGAGATGTTTGCAAAAATGTTAAAATTCCAGTTTGTGGTATGGGTGGAATACAAAATTACAAAGATGCTTTAGAATTTATAATGGTCGGATGTCATTTAGTTCAAGTTGGTACAGCAAACTTTGTTAATCCAAATGTTATGGTTGAAATAGCAAGTGGTATGGAAAACTATTTAAAAGAAAATGGTTTTAAATCTATTGAAGAAATAAGGAATATTATTTAGGGGGAAAATTATGGATAGAGTTGTTGAATTATTAAAAGAAAGTAATGCATTATTAGAAGGTCATTTCTTATTATCATCTGGAAATCACAGTGATAAATACTGCCAATGTGCAAAGTTATTACAATATCCAGACAAAGCTGAGGAAGTAATAAAAGTTATTGCTGATAAGCTTAAAGATGTTGAATTTGATACTGTTGTTGGACCTGCTATGGGTGGAATAATTGTAGCTTATGAGTTAGGTAGACAACTACATAAACCAGCTATATTTACTGAAAGAAAAGATGGAGAAATGTGTTTAAGAAGAGGTTTTGAAGTAAAAAAAGGCGAGAAAGTTATTATTTCAGAAGATGTTGTAACAACTGCAAAATCTTCATATGAAACTAAAAAAGTTCTGGAAGATTTGGGAGCGGAAGTAGTAGGAATTTGTTGCCTAGTAGATAGAAGTGTAAATCTGGATATTGATTTACCATTGTATAGTGCAACAAAAATAGACATAGAAATTTTTAAACCTGAAGAATGTCCATTATGTAAGAAAGGAATAGATTTGGTTAAACCAGGTTCGAGAGAAATTAAAACTAAATAGTTATTATAAAAATAAGCCTAATTTGAGGATTTCTTCTAGAAAAACACAAAAATGAAGGCTTATTTTTTGTGTTGAAAAATATTAAAATATGATACAATAAATAAGAATAAACTAAAAGGAATTTAAAATGGATTTATCAAATTTAGATCAAGATAGATTGCCTAAGCATATTGCCATAATAATGGATGGAAATGGTAGATGGGCTACGAATAGAAATAAACCAAGAGTATTTGGACACAATGAAGGTATGAAAAGAGTTGTTGATGTTGTCGAAAACTCATTAAATATTGGGATAAAATATTTGTCCTTGTACGCTTTTTCAACAGAAAATTGGAAAAGGCCACAAAAAGAAATAGATTTTTTGATGCAAATTCTAATAAAGTATATAGATGACCAACTAAATAAATTAGTAACTCAGGGAGTTAAAATTAATATCTTGGGTGACATTAGTGTACTTCCAAAAAAAGTAATTCAAAAGATAGAATATGCATTAGATTCAACAAAAGATAATAATAAATTAATTCTCAACATTGCGATTAATTATGGATCGAGACAAGAGATTTTATTAGCTGTAAATAATGCAATTGAAAATGGTCAAATCTTGACTGAGAATGAGTTCTCAAATCTATTATATACTAGAAATCAACCTGACGTTGATTTACTAATCAGACCAGGTGGTGAAAAAAGGCTAAGCAATTTCTTGCTTTACCAAATGTCTTATGCAGAACTTTATTTTTCAGACACTTATTGGCCAGATTTTAAATTGGACTCACTAATCGATGCAATTTATTGGTATCAAAACAGAAATAGAAGATTTGGTGGATTAAAATGAAATTTGTAAAAAGAACACTAACTGGAATAGTAATTTTATTGTTATCTTTTATTTGCGTTTCTAAGGGTGGCGTTTATCTTTTAATTATGAACTTATTCCTTAGTAATGTAGCAATATATGAGCTTGAAAATGTAATAAACAAGAACAATTCTAATAATATTAATATTAACAATTTGATAATTAATCTATTATTTAATGTAAGTTTTAATTTAAGTATTTATTTAAAACAAGAACTATTTGCAATAGCATTATTGTGCAGTTTTAGTTTGATAGAGTTTACTTTATACACTATTTTTGACAAACCTATCAAAGAAGTATTAAATAATTATTTTATGCATATATACATTACGATTACTTTTTCATTAATGTATTTTATTTCAGGAACTGAATATATCTGGCTTATTTATATATGCTCTTGGGGAACAGATACTGCAGCATATTGCACAGGAATGCTATTTGGAAAGCATAAATTAACAAAAATCAGTCCTAAAAAAACTATTGAAGGCGCTTTAGGTGGAATAATAGGTAGTATGATAATTGCAGCCATTTTTTCGGCTTTTTATGGTGAATTAAATATTATTAAGATAGTTATAATAACTTTCTTCGGATCAATCATATCTCAAATTGGCGATATTAGTGCATCAAAAATAAAAAGAAAAGCAAATGTAAAAGATTATGGAAATATTTTTATTGGACACGGTGGAGTAATGGATAGGTTTGATAGTTTTATTTTTGTTTTACCGTATTTATCAATTTTATACTGTTTAGGGATTTAATTAGGAGGAAATGTGATTACAATAATTTCATCAATTATAATATTTTTACTTGTAATTTTAATACATGAATTTGGACATTTTATTGTAGCTAAAATGAATGGAGTTTCGGTTTTGGAATTTTCAATTGGTATGGGACCAAAACTTTTCCAGAAAGAATCAAACGGAACTCTTTATTCTCTAAGATTGTTGCCTGTAGGTGGGTATTGCCAACTAGAAGGTGAAGACGAGGAAAATGACAGTCCAAATTCTTTAAACAATCAATCACCATTTGTAAGACTTAAAGTAATTTTAGCAGGTGCTATAATGAATTTCATTCTAGCATTTATTTTGTTAATTTTACTAATGTCTGTAAGTAGAGTTAGTACTGAAGTATCTGGTGTATTGGAAAATTCACCTGCATATTCTTCAGGAATACAAGCAGGAGATAAGATTGTGTCTATAAACGGACAAATGTTAGAAGACGGAGAACAAGTGTTAGAAAGCATAAAAAAATCCAAAGGAGATTTGGACATTGTGCTGCTACGAAACGAAAAATCAAAGAATATTAAAGTTACCCCAAGATTAGAAAATAATAATAGAAAAATTGGAGTAAACTTTCAAGAAGAATATAATATTAAAAATTTTAATATAATAAAAGGATTAGAAAAAGGAATAGCAACTTTCCTTAACTTAACAGGAATGTTATACAAGTTCTTAGGAATGCTTATAACTGGAAAGTTAGGTCTAGGAGGAGTGAGCGGACCAGTTGGTGTTGTCAAGGAGATTGGAAATGCTGCAAAGACAGGTGTTGCTAATTTAATTTTCTTATTGGCATATATTAATATTAACTTAGGTGTATTTAATTTATTGCCTATACCGGCATTAGATGGTGGAAGAGCAATTTTCATATTGATTGAGATGATATTTGGCAAGAAAATATCTCAAGAAAAAGAGGGCTATATTCATATGGTAGGATTAATCCTGCTTTTAGGACTAATAGCTATAGTTACAATTAAAGATGTTATCAAATTATTTTAGATGTTTTAATCAGGCCTGTATAGGCCTTTTTAAATTTGAAAGGTGAAGTAATGAAAAGAGAAGATACAAAAAGAATTTATGTAGGAAATGTTGCCGTGGGAAATGGAGCAAGAGTTACAGTTCAATCTATGACTAATACTGACACAAAAGACATAGAGAGCACTGTAAAACAAATCAAAGAATTCGAATCAGTAGGTTGTGATATCTCTAGAAGTGCAATAAATGATTTGGAAGATGCAAAAGCAATACCAGTTATAAAAAGCATGACAAATATTCCGCTTGTTGCAGACATTCAATTTCATCACAAATTAGCAATAGCTGCAATTGAAAATGGATGTGACTGCATAAGAATTAATCCAGGTAATATTGGAGGAATAGACAGGGTAAGAGAAGTTGTAGATTGTTGTAAACACCATAAAATTTCAATGAGAATAGGAGTTAACAGCGGATCTGTTAATCAAAAATTCATTGACAAGTATCATGGAGTAAATGTTGATTCAATATGCTACAGTTGTCTTGATCAAATAAGAATGATTGAGGATATGGGATTTAACGATATCAAATTATCATTAAAATCTTCTAATGTTAATATGTCAATAAAAGCCTATGAAAAAATGTCGCAACTTTGTAATTATCCACTTCATGTTGGAATAACAGAAGCAGGTCCTTCTACTAAAGGAATTATAAAATCGAGTGTAGGGATAGGTAGCATTTTATCAAAAGGTATTGGAGATACTATCAGAGTATCGTTAACTGGTGATCCTAAAGAAGAGATTATTGTAGGAAGGCAAATATTAATGAGCTTGGGATTATTAAATGAAGGAATTGAAATAATCTCATGTCCAACATGCGCTAGAACCAAGATTGATTTAATTAGTATTGTCAATGAGGCTGAAAAAAATTTGGATAAAATAGACAAACATATCAAGGTTGCTATTATGGGTTGTGTTGTAAATGGACCTGGCGAAGCAAAGGAAGCTGATCTTGGTATAGCTGGGGGAAATGGAGTAGGATTAATCTTCAAAAAGGGTGAAATAATACGAAAAGTTAAGGAAGAAGAATTATTAGACGTATTAATTGAAGAAATTGAGAGGTTATAAATGCATTTATTACTAAACGATGTGTTGAAGAAAATAGGTCTAAAATATGATTCAAGAAATCCGATCTACATCGATAAATTAACTTACAATAAGGATAATGATGAGTTAGATTGTTTGATAAATGTTCATAAAGATGAGAATAAAGATAATTTGTCGGAATTTATTCAAAAAGATTTATTGGATTTTATTGCAAAAATTAATATTGAATTTATAGAATATGAAAATTCAAAAACGAATTTCTCAAAAGACATTTTGATTAAAATATTAAAATCAGCTGATTTTTGTGAATATTCATCATGTGTTGATTTTGAAAGTTTAAATATAAGCGATTCTGAAATATCAATTGTTTTTAATTTTGAGCAAATAAGGGATAAATTCATTTCAGATCAAAAAGATATCGAATTATCATCATTAATAAAACAAGCATATAATCTAAGTTATTCAATAAAATCTAAAATAGTTGAATTAAGGGATAATGATGATTATATAAAAAATCTCAATGAGTATGATAATTCAATTAGAGAAAAAATAGCCGAATCAATAAAAGATACTCCGAAGCAAGAAAAAGAAGAAGTTAAAAAAACGGGAATAAAGTGTGGAAAGGACATAGAAAAGACTCCTATTAAAATTAAAGATATTATAGAAAATGAAGATGATACTTGCATCAAAGCTGAAATTATTGATGTAGATGTAAGAAGCATCAAAGATGGAAAAAGTTTTATTGTTTCTTTGGACTTAAGAGATGACAGCGGAGCTGTTTTAGCAAAGAAGTTCTTGAAGAAAAATGAATATGAAGCTTTTGGGGACAAATTGAAATCGGGAGTTTATTTATTGCTAACTGGAAGATTGGAATTTGATAGGTTTACTTCTGGAAAGTCTTTTTCAATAAAACAAATGCAAGAAATTGAAAAACCGGAATCAAGAAAAGATGAGTACTATAAAAAGCGTGTAGAACTTCATATGTATTCTCAGATGAGCCAACTAGATGGATTCATTGACTTGGATGAATGCTGCAAAACTCTAAAAAAATGGGGACATAGTGCGCTTGGATTAACTGATAAATCTGTAGTTCAAGGGTATCCTCAATTGTATGAAGCTTGCAGCAACAATGAACTTAAGCCATTATTTGGAATGGAAGCTAAAATATTAGAAGATGATTTTAGAATTATAACTAATCCTTATGACTCTATGAATTTGCGAGAGTTTGTGGTTTTCGATATTGAAACTACAGGATTATCTAATGCAACAGAAAAAATTACTGAAATTGGTGCTGTAAAAATAGTAGACAATAAAATTGTTGATGAATTCAATCAATTAATCAATCCTGAAATTCCAATACCTGAAAAAATAACAGAACTAACGTCTATAACAAATGAGATGGTAAAAGATATGCCTAAAATAGACGAAGTATTACCTGAGTTTTTAAAATTTGTAGGAAACTGCACTTTAATAGCACATAACGCAGATTTCGATATGGGATTTATCAAGAAAAACTGTATTGATTTAGGGATAAATCCTGTAAGAACATATATAGATACTCTTGCATTTGCTAGGGCATTGGAGCCTCATTTAAAAAATCATAAGCTAGATACATTGACAAAAAAATACAACGTAAATTTGTTCAATCACCATAGAGCTTGTGATGATGCCAGAGCAACAGGTGAGGTATTCATCTGCATGGTTAATAGTCTTGAACAAAGAGGTATTAAATTTGATATTAATATAAATCAAATGGAATCTGATTGGAATATTTCTAAAAGAGAATCTCATACTGCTACAATATATGCCAAAAATTTAATAGGATTGAAGAATTTATATAAATTAGTTACTGCTTCCAATTTAAAATACTTTTCAAGAGAAGGTGGAATACCAAAATCTGAATTGAATAAACGAAGGGAAGGTCTAGTAATAGGATCTGGAAATGAAAATGGAGAATTAATAAAAGCAATTCTTAGCTTTGAATCTGATGAAAAAATAGATGAAATAATTTCAAGATATGATTTTTTGGAAGTTCAACCACCTCTTTATTATGATGGTGTAAAATCTAAAAGTATGAGTTTTAATTTAAGAAGTTGTGAAGAATTAACTAGAAAACTATACAATTTATCATTAAAACATAATAAACCTCTTGTGGCTGATTCTTATGCTAAATATTTTGAAAAAGAGGACTATATATTTAGAAATATAATTTTAGAAGGTCAACCTAGAAAAATTTACGGTGAAAAATTTCCTACTTTATTTTTCAGAACAACTGATGAAATGATGAATGAATTCGGTTTTTTAGAAAAAGATGTGGCTGAAGAAATAGTAATAGATAATACGATAAAAATTTCAGAGATGCTTGAAGAAATTAAGCCGATACCAGACGGAACTTTTCCACCGGTTATTGAGGGATCTGATACGGAATTAAGAGAAATGACTTATAAAAAAGCTAGAAGTATATATGGTGATGATTTACCTGAAATTGTTGAAAGTAGATTAGAACGTGAATTATCCTCTATCATTTCAAATGGTTATGCTGTATTATATATTATCGCTCAAAAATTGGTAAAGAAAAGTAATGAAGATGGATATCTAGTAGGATCCAGAGGATCTGTAGGATCAAGCTTTGTTGCTACAATGGCGGATATTACAGAGGTTAATCCATTAATTCCTCATTATATTTGTGAGAACTGTAAACATTCTGAGTTTATTCATGATGAGAATATTGGATCAGGAGTGGATCTTGATGACAAAATTTGTCCAGTATGCGGGAAACCATTAAAAAAAGAAGGTCATAACATACCATTTGAAGTTTTCTTGGGCTTCGATGGTGACAAAGAGCCGGATATTGATTTAAACTTTGCTGGAGAATATCAACCTACAGTACACAAATACACTGAAGAATTGTTCGGGGAAGGTAAGGTGTTTAGAGCGGGAACTATCGGTACAATTTCAGATAAAACTGCTTATGGATACATTAAAAAATATTTTGAAGATAAAAACGAATATGTTAATAATTCAGAGATAAAATATTTACAAAGAGGAATCTTGGGAGTTAAAAGGACATCAGGGCAACATCCAGGTGGCGTAATGATAGTTCCAAGAGATAAAGATATCGAGGATTTCTGTCCAGTTCAACACCCTGCAGACGATGTTAACAGTGATATAATCACTACTCACTTTAATTATAAATCAATTAGTGGTAGAATTTTAAAACTCGACTTGCTGGGACACGATGTTCCAACTATTATAAAAATGTTATCTGATATGACAGGAGTTGATCCGTTAACTATTCCTATGGATGATAAAGAAACAATGAGTATTTTCTCTTCGATAGATGCTTTACACTTTGAAGAATTAATTGATGGATTGGATATAGGGACATTAGGAATACCTGAATTTGGAACAAACTTTGTAAGAGGAATGCTTAGAGACACTACACCAAAAACTTTTTCGGAATTAGTTAGAATTTCTGGATTATCTCACGGTACAAATGTATGGTTAAATAATGCACAAGACTTAATAAGAGATGGTGTTGTAGAATTAAAAGACACTATATGTACGAGAGATGATATTATGATTTATCTTATTAATAAGGGATTGGAAAAGAAAAAATCATTTAAAATAATGGAAACAGTTAGAAAAAATAGAGTTCTCGATGACGATACGCTAAACTACATGATTCAAAATGGTGTGCCAGATTGGTACATTGAATCTTGTAAAACGATAGAATATCTTTTCCCTAAGGCTCACGCAGTAGCGTATGTAATGATGAGCTATAGAATCGCTTATTTTAAAGTACACTACCCGGAAGCATTTTATTCAACATTTTTTACAATAAAATTGCAAGATTATCCAGGCGATGTAATTGTAAGAGGATTGAGTGCAATTAGAGAAGAAATGCAATCCTTGAAAGATAAGTACAAAGAATCAAATTCTAAGATGACAGCAAAAGATAGCAACAAATATTCTGTATTAGAAGTTGCAGAAGAAATGTATTGTAGAGGGATAAAACAATCAAGAGTGGATTTATATAAATCAGATAAAGCGCGATTTAAAGTTTTGGAAAAAGGATTCATTCAGCCTCCATTTAATGCATTAGAAGGTGTAAGCGACGCAAACTCTATTGCTATCTATGAAGAAATCCAAAAAGGTGATTTTATTTCTAAACAAGATTTTGCCGATAGAACAAAAGTTAACAAAACAGCACTAGAAATATTAGAAAATCACGGTGTATTAGATGGTTTACAAAATGAAAACCAAATAAGTTTATTTGATTTTTAGTGATATGTTATAATTATATAAATGGAGTGATTATGGATAAAAATTTAATTTACAAAACAAATAACGAAAAATTAATAACTTTTATTTTTGGACAATTAGAAAAAAACTCAAAAAAAATTGAAGAAACTTGTGATGTTAAACTTAAGATATCTGAAGAGGGTATTTTGGTTAGTGGTTCTGATATAAATATTGAAAGTGTTGGCAAATTAATTGAATCACTTGATACACATACTTTATCTGGAAACGAAGTGACAGATCAAGATTTAGATTATTTGCTTTCTAATTTGGAAAAAATAAAACAAGATAACATTTCAAAAATTAAAGACTATGTAATCTGCTACAATTCAAAAGGCAAACCTCTCAAACCCAAAACAGTTAATCAAAGAAATTATGTTGAAATGATTAATAAAAATGATATTGTTTTCGGAATTGGACCAGCAGGTACCGGAAAAACTTACTTGGCAATGGCGATGGCTATAAATGCTTTTAGAAACAACGAGGTAGATAGAATAATTTTAACTAGACCAGCTGTTGAAGCCGGAGAAAGTTTAGGGTTTTTACCTGGAGATCTTCAAGAAAAAATTGATCCTTATTTAAGACCAATTTATGATGCTATGTTTGATATCTTAGGTTATGAGAATTTTGAAAAATTCAAAGATAGAGGATTAATCGAAGTAGCGCCATTGGCATATATGAGAGGTAGAACATTGGATAATGCATACATTATTTTAGATGAAGCTCAAAATACAACTAATGAACAAATGAAGATGTTTCTGACAAGAATTGGATACGGATCCAAAGCCATTGTTACTGGAGACATTACCCAAGTGGACTTACCAAGAGGAAAAAAATCGGGGCTGCTAGTAGCCACTAATATCCTTAGAAATATAAAAGGAATAAGCTTTTTAGAGTTTGAAAAAACAGATGTTGTACGTCATCCGCTTGTACAAAAAATTATTGGAGCTTATGAAAATTTAGAAAATAATAGGTCGAATTATGATAATACAGACAAGTAATAGACAAGAAGATTTTCAAATTGATGATGAATTGACATCAGATATTGAAAAGTCAATAAGAATATGTTTGCTTCAAGAATTAAATGACGATAATTATGAAATATCTTTATCTTTTGTTAGTGAAGCAGAAATTAGGAAATTAAATAGAGATTATCGAGACAAAGACAGTGTAACAGATGTGTTAAGTTTTCCTTTAGATGATGATTTTGCAATTCAAACAAATCTTTTGGGAGATATAATTATATGCTGCAAAAGAGCTATTGAACAAGCAAAAGAATACAATCATTCTATTAAAAGAGAAATTGTGTACTTAGTAGTTCATTCAATGTTTCATTTGTTAGGTTATGATCATATTGATGAAAGCGACAGAATTATTATGAGAAACAAGGAAAAATCAGCATTGAAAGAAATAGGAATTTATAAAGATGAAGAATTTAGATAGTAAATCAAATGACAAAAACATTTCTAAAAATACATCTTTTATTACTAGCTTTCAATATGCAATGGATGGAATTATACATTGCTTGAAAAACGAAAGAAACTTTAGAACTGATATACTGATGACTGTTTTGGTCATGATAGCATCATTGATGTTCGACTTATCAAGAGTTGAAATGGCTTGCTTGTGTATAACTATAACTTTCATACTCATGGCAGAAATGATTAACACTGCAATTGAAACTATAGTTGATTTAATTTATGATAAATACGACGATAAAGCAAAGATAGCAAAGGATGTAGGAGCTGGGGCAGTGCTACTAGCTGCTTTTAATTCTATTTTTGTAGGTTATTTTATGTTTTATGATAGAATTGTGCCTCTAAGTCACACAGCGGTCATCAAATTACAGAACTCACCAACTCATTTGACATTTATAGCTTTGATTTTGGTAGTTGTTATAACTTTAGTTTTAAAAAGTTTTATATATCAGAATAAATGGACATATTTACAAGGTGGTAGCGTAAGTGGGCATTCATCAGTTTCTTTTTGTAGTGCTACTATTATTGCTCTTCTCGCAAACAATACACTTGTGACGATACTATCATATTTTATAGCTTTTTTAGTTGCAGAAAGTAGGGTAGAAGGCAAAATCCATACGTTAAGTCAAGTTATAGTTGGTGGTATTATTGGGACTTTAGTAGCTATATTATTATTTAAAGTGATTATTTAGGAGTATTATGGAAATTAATAAAATGTACAAAATTGCTTTGCAATATAAACAAAACGCATACACACCATATTCTAACTATAATGTAGGATGCTGTGTAAAAGACACAGATGGAAACTATTTTGGGGGTTGTAATATCGAAAATGCATCATTCAGTCCAACTATTTGTGCTGAAAGAACTGCTATTTCAAAGATGGTTTCTGAAGGATGTAAATTAATAGATACAATTTTAATAATTGGAGATTCAGATTTTACGTATCCTTGTGGAGTTTGTAGACAGGTGATTAAAGAATTTTCTAATGAAGATACTAGGATAATAGTAGCTAGAAATGAGAAAGATTACAAAATTTATAATATTGAAGAGTTACTACCTCATGGATTTAGTGGAGATGATGTAAATGTTTAAATCAGGATTTGTTTCAGTAATAGGAAGAAGTAATGTAGGGAAATCAACTCTTTTAAATAGAGTTTTAGGAGAAAAGCTAACGATTATTTCAGACAAACCACAAACTACCAGAAATAAAATTCAACTTATATATACAGATGAAAATATGCAAGCAATATTTCTAGATACACCAGGAATACAAACACCAAAAAATAAACTTGGAGATTATATGCTTAAAGTATCAATGTCAACATTGAATGAGGTTGATGTCATAACATATATTGTTGATACCACAGAAGAAATAGGAAAGCTAGATTCAGAAATTATAGAAAAACTAAGATTAGTTAATACAAAAATTATTTTATTAATCAATAAAATTGATAAAATAGCAAGTGATAAAGTTAATGAACTAGTAGAAATGTATACTAAAGTTGGAATATTTGAACAAATAATTCCTATTAGTGCATTGAATGGGGATAATGTTGAAGGATATTTAACTTCTCTTCGTAATACATTACCAGAGGGACCTATGTATTATGATAAAGATAGTGTAACTGATCAACCTATTAGGCAGATTGTACAAGAACTAATCAGGGAAAAGGCACTTATCAATTTATCTGATGAATTACCACACGGAATAGCTATAACTATTGAAAAATTCAAAGAGAGACAAGATAAGAATTTAATAGATATAGACGCTACAATTATCGTTGAGAAAAAAAGTCATAAAGGTATGGTAATTGGGAAAAAAGGATCAATGATTAAAAAAATAGGAACTGATGCCAGAATAGATATAGAGCAATTATTAGATACTAAAGTAAATCTTAAACTTTGGGTTAAAATAGATGAAGAGTGGAGAAATAAAGATTCTAGATTAAGGTATTTGGGATACAACTAATGGATAAAGACTACATCAAGACACAAGCGATTGTACTAGAACATATTGTTTATGGAGAAAACTCTATAATATTAAATGTTTTTAGTAAAGAAGAAGGTATTATTGGTATTTTTATCAATAATATTAATTCTATGAAGTCAATTATTGAATTTAACGTTTTATCAGTGAATGATTTTACTTTAAAAAAAGGAAATCAATTCTACTACTTGGTAGATTATGATTTGATTAATTCTAACTTCAATATTAGAACTAATTACAGATCAGAATTATTTAGCTTAGTAATTGTCGATTTAATTAAGTCGATTTTTTATAATGAAGTTTGCAATGAAAAAGTATATGCCTTGATTTTAAAAACAGTAATATTCTTATCCAAATATTCTGAAGATCAATACGCTTTAATAAATGCGTTTATTTTGAAACTTGTATCATATCTTGGATATCAACCTAGTATGTTTTATCAAAATAGTCACAATAGGTTTTATTTAGATGGTGGATTTGTAGATTCTGATGGAGAATACTATCAAATTGATAATTTGCATGCAAAGTATATGATATACTTAATGAAAAATAGATATGATGATATAATTAATAAAAAGTATGAATCAATAAATGAGAATGAAATTTTAAAGATTTTGCTAAAATACACGATGAACAATTTTGGAATAGAATATTTAGGGTCATTAGGTTACCTTGAATATTTGTAAGGAGAAATAATGCACAACTTATTAATTGATATAGTGACTAAGAATATACCTAATGACTTTATTGGATTTATAAATAGATCACTTTACGAAAAAATAAGAAAAGAATTTAAAAAACTTCAATTACTATATTCAAATATAGATTTGGATACAATAAAAGATCATTTTTTTATTTATGTTACTAGCATAGAAAATACCAAATACACGCTAGAAGATTACGAAACCATAATAATTAATGCAATTGATTCTATAAATTTTAAATATAAATATAATCACGAGAGTTTATCATTTAAAGAGTCTATTTTGCAAATAAAAATTTTTAATGAAGAACAGCATAAAACAATAAATTTTAATGATGTTGATGAAAATAAGAATAACGAATTAGTTAATTCTTCTACTTTTAACGATTTTTCCTCTGCGTTATTGAAAAATGAAATTATATTGAAAAAAGACCAGAGACTAGAATCTTTTGAAAAAAGTGCTAATAAACTTGCAAGAGCTAACGGATGCTCAATAATTAATAATAAGAGCATAATGAATGAATATGCTAATAAGTTTGATTATCCTGTAAGTGTAGAAGGTTCATTCGACGAAAAATATCTATGCATTGATAAATCAATACTATATACAGTTTTAATGCAAAATTTTAAGGTATTACCAATGGAATTTGAAAATGGAAATAGTTCTAACTTTTTTGTCTATGCTAAAAATAAAAATTCCGAAGACTCTCGAGTTTTGTGTGCTGAAATTAATAATAAATTGGAAGAAATAAATAATTTGATAACTAAAAAGTCAGATAAAAAACTTGAAGATTTTGTAGAAGATTTAAAAAACGTTACTTATATTAATAATTATGGTAACTTTTATGATAAAACACAAAGACTAATAAAAATATCTCCTGAATTATGTAAGATGCTTTCGGTTAGCGAAGAAACAGTTAATTCTGTAAACAGAATTTCATTTCTGTGTAAAGCAGATAAAGCAACAGAAATTGTTAAAAAGTGTCCTTACTTACATGGATTAATTGGTAGATTGTATGCTAAGTCTGATGGAGAAGAAAAAATTGTTTATGATGGTGTTTATGAGCATATTAAACCAAGATTTATATCTGAAAGTATTCCAAATTCAACAGCGGCTAGAATTGTAGCAATTTCTGATAAAATGGAATATGTTATGTCTTACATAATATCAAGCAGTGACGAAAATTTTAAATATAATTACAAGCTAAGAAAAACTATTACATCGGTGATATCTATTATTCTCAAATCAGAATTGGATTTTAATTTAAGTGATTTTATTACTAAAATTTTATATGTATTTTTACAAGATAAAGGTATAGTAGATTATGAATATTTTGAGAAAAGTATAAAAGAAATTATTCTTGATGTTTACAGAGACGAATGCATAAAATCAGGGTATGATTTTGATGAAATTGATGTGATTAATTATGCTAATTTAAATATTTTTAAATTAAATCGTTTATTGACAAACTTACATGAAATAAATTCAAAATATAATGGTAAATTAATGTTACAGATTCAAAAAATGCTAGAGGTAAATTGTAATGAGTGTAAGTATACACCGATGGAATTAGATAGCAATAATTTGTGTGATATGTTTGAAAGATTATCAAAATGCTCTGAAGAAGATTTGGCTTTTTATAAATTAATTTTTAAAGGTGTATTTAATAAATTAAATTAAGGAGAATGTTATGAATAAAACTATATTAGTTATTTCTGATTCTACAGGAGAGACAGCAAATCAAGTTTTGGATGCTGTGAAAGTTCATTTTGATATTACAGATGTTGATATAAAAAAATTCTCAAAAATTAATAAAAAAGAACAAATTGATGAAATACTAGATGATATTAAAGGAGATATATTAATATTTTCTACGATTGTAGATCGAGAATTATTAGATTACTTGATTGAAAAAACAGAAATGAATGAATCGATTTATCTAGTAGACGTTTTATCATATCCTATGCTAATTTCAAGTAAATTTTTCGGGCAACAACCTAGATTTGATGTTGGATTAAATAGAAAAGTTGACCAAGAATACCTTGAAAAAATGGAAGCATTAGAATTTGCAGTAAAATATGATGATTGTAAGGATAAATTTGGTATATTAAAAGCGGATATTATATTAATTGGGGTTTCAAGAACCTCAAAGACACCTTTAAGTTTAAATTTAGCATTCAAAAACTATAAAGTTTGTAATATTCCTATTTTACCGGAAGTTGAAATTCCTTCAGAATTATATAAAGTAGATAATAAAAAGATTATTGGTTTAATAATTGATTCTGACAAGCTTAATAACATTAGGGAAGATAGAATGGCCAAAATTGGTTTACAATTAGGTTATTCAGATGATTTCAGGATTGAAAAAGAGCTTGAATATGCAAAAAAAATTATGAACAAAATAGGATGTAAAATAATTAATGTAACAGATAAAACAATCGATGAAACATCTAATGAAATAATTTCGTATATTGATAAATATAAGTAAAATTTAAGTTCTCATTTTTTGAGAGCTTTTTTGTTTTAGATATTAAATTATGATAAAATATTAGGAGAATACTGGAGGCTAATGTGGAGAATAATAGATACGAAATTCAAAGAAAAATAAATGAAGACGAATTTTCTACGACATTTAAAGCATATGATAAAAAATTAAATAGATATCTTTGTTTAAAAGAATATCACGACAAAAACTATTTTGAAAATTTAACAAATGATTTAAAATACTTATCAAATCTACATCATCCAAATATTCTTGAAATGTATGATTTAATAAATTCTAGTAATAAGAACTACTTAACTTACGAAATTTTTGATGGGATATCCCTTGATATTCTATTCAAAAGAAAAAGAGTATCTGAATCATTTCTATTAGATGTTTTAAAAAAAATATTACTTTCGCTTATTTACTCTGAAAATAATGGCATATTTTTAGGAAATTTAAGAATTTATAATATGATTGTAGATGAGAATGATAATTTCAAGATTGATATTTTCAAAAACTTTAATGGAGAACACTTTGGTGATAGTACAGCCCAATTAAGATTTAACATAACACTACTATTAGAGATTTTAGAAGAATCTAATATTGATATTGTTAATAGTAACCTAAATAATTTTTATCAAAAACTAAGAAATTACACTTTTAATGATACACAAAGTATAATGAAAGATTTAAATGAAATTAATTATAATAAAATGCCAAGTTCAAATAATGAGTCAATTGATAATACTATAAAGCTAGACTTGAAAAATGAACACGAGAAAAATATGTCTTATAAAATAGATGAAAATATATTCGAAGAAGAAATAAAGAAAAAAAAGAAATCGCATAATTATCTCAAATCTTTTTTAGTTTATTTTACATCTGTATTATTAGCTTTTTTTGCTGCAGCAGCAATTATTTTTTATTATAATTCGAGACCGAAAGCACCTGATTATGTTGGAAAAAATTTAATGCTAGCTGTTGATCAAGCTACTGCAAATAACATAGAATTGGTAGTAGATAAGTCAGTTAGTGTTGATAAGTCAAACTATAATAAATATGTTGTCATAGGACAAAGTCCTAAAGTAGGAGAGAAACTGTTATTTAAGAAAAAAATAAAAGTAGAACTTGGGTTAGAAAAAGAAAACACAATGATTAACCTAATAGGTTTAAATTTGAAAAAAGCGAAGAAAGAACTATCTAATTTAGGTTTAAATGTTAAGAAAGTTAGATACAAAAAAAGTACCGTATATGATGAAGGTCTTATTATTGACCAAAGTATTGAAGCAGGCAGAAAAATCCAGAATGGAGATTTTGTTACGATAACTGTAAGTTCTGGTAAAATAAAAAGAAAAGAAACTGTCGATGATGAATATACTCCACCAGAGGAAAATGAAAGGCCTAATGAAGATGAAAATGATAATTCTAGTGTAGATAATAATGATTCTAATTCAAATAATAATCAAGAATCTAATAATGAAAATACTAGAAAAAACGACAATAGTAACAGCGGGGAATAATATGGAGTATTTTTCGATTTCATATAAGGGTGATTTTAGAGATAAAAACGAAGATTACTATAAAAACGAAGCATTTAAAGATACTCAAATATTTTTAATTGCAGATGGCATGGGTGGATGTGAATATGGTGAAAAAGCATCTGAAATCGCAGTAGAAGAGTTTTTAATTTGTTTTAAAAATCACTTCGAAGAAGAACTTAGCATGAAGGATTTGATTTATGGCTCAATTCATCATGCAGGTTATAAAATTTTAGATTTTTCAAATTCAAACAATTGCCCAAACAATATAGGAACAACATTCTTAGCCACTATTATTAGAGAAAACACAATGTATCTATTTAATATTGGAGATAGTAGAGCTTATTTACAAAATGAATATGGTTTTTATCAAATTTCAAAAGATCATGTTGTAAAAAACAATGAAAATCTTAAAAATGCCATAACCAGAGGGCTTGGTTTTAAGAGTATGGATAAACCCGATTATATTATTAAGGAACTAAGCTCTGATGATCAAATACTAATGGCTACAGATGGTTTTTATAAATTCATTGATAATAGCAATATTCAATCTATTTTGAAATCAAACTTAAACGTAAAAGAAAAATGCAATAAATTATTAGAGAATGTAATTAATAAATCCGATGATAACATTACAATTACATTGATTAAAATATAGAATTTATTTATAAGCTATCGAGTATCGATGGCTTATATTTTATAAAGGAGATTTAAATGGGAGAAAATAACAATAAATTAGCCACAAATTCTTATGTTAATTTATTTATAAATAGACATGAGCATGCTCCAACATATTCGATAATTACTCATGGTTGTCAAATGAATGAACATGATTCTGAAAAAATAAAAACATTATTAGAAAATATGGGATTTGAAAAATCTGATGAAAAACTAGATGCAGATTTCATAATTTTCAATACTTGCTTAGTAAGAGAAAATGCAGAGATGAAGGTTTATGGACAACTTGGAGCATTAAAAAATTTAAAAAGAGAGAATCCAGATATGCTTATAGCTGTATGTGGCTGTATGATGCAAACTGGTCCTGCGCGCGATATTATTAGAGAAAAGTATCCACAAGTGGATATAGTATTTGGAGTAAATAACATAAATTCATTACCATATCTTATAGATAGACACCTTAGCAGTGGCAAATTAGTTGTAGACATTGAAAGAAAAGATGACATTGATGAAGATATCGCTATTAAAAGAGATAATGAATATGTCGGATATGTAAATATAATGACTGGATGCAATAATTTTTGTACTTATTGCATAGTTCCATACGCAAGAGGTAGGGAGCAAAGTAGATCTGTTGAAAGTATATTATCTGAAGTCAAAAGAATGGTAGATCAAGGATATAAAGATATAACTCTACTAGGACAGAATGTAAATTCATACGGTAAAACACTTGAAAATCCTGTTACTTTTACAGAGTTATTAACGAAGGTTAATGATGTTGAAGGACTTGAGAGATTAAGATTTTTAACAAGTCATCCAAAAGATATTTCTGATGAATTAATTGAAGCAATGGGTAAATTAGATAAAGTTTGCGAAAACATTCATTTACCATTTCAAGCAGGATCAAATTCGGTTTTAGAAAGAATGCACAGAAGATATACAAAAGAATCTTACTTAGAAAAGGTAGAGAAATTAAAGAAAAGTGTAAAAGGAATTACTTTTTCAACGGATATTATAGTAGGATTTCCAGGAGAAACTGAAGAAGATTTCCAAGACACTTTAGATGTAGTTAGAAAAGTTGGTTATGAACAAGCTTTTACATTTAAATATAATAGAAGACCTGGAACAAAGGCAGATTTGTTTGAAGATCAAGTTGATGAAGATGTAAAACAAGATAGACTAGAAAGACTTTTAGATGTTGCTTATCCGGTTTTTTACGAGAAAAACAAATCTTATCTTGGAACTATACAAGAAGTATTAATTGAAGGAGAAAGCAAGAATAATCCAGAAGTCATGACTGGCAGAACTAGAACATTCAAATTGGTAAATGTTAAATGTGATAAATCTTATATTGGTAAATTAGTAAATACGAAAATTGTAGATTTCAATTCTTTTGCATTAACTGGGGAAATGGTGGATTAAAATGGCTTATACTCCTATGATTAAACAATACAATGAAATAAAAGAACAAAACAAAGACTGTATATTATTTTTTAGATTAGGAGATTTTTATGAAATGTTCTTTGATGATGCTTTGATCGCATCCAAAGAACTTGAGATTGTGTTGACACAAAGGGATTGTGGAGAAAATAAAAAATGTCCAATGTGTGGTATTCCTTATCATGTGAGTGATGTATATATTAACAAATTAGTCTCAAAAGGATACAAGGTTGCTATATGTGAGCAATTAGAAGATCCAAAATTAGTTAAAGGTTTGGTAAAAAGAGGAATAATTAAGATTTATACTCCAGCTACAGTAATAGAAAATGAAAATTCTGATACTGGAAACTTTAATTATTTGATGAGTATTTCAAAAAAATCAAATGAGGTAGCTATTTCGTATATAGATATTTCAACGGGAGATGTTTCATATACTAATACCACATCTGATGATATTTATAAAATAATTGAAAATGAGATTTCAAAAATTACTCCAAAAGAAATCATATTTAATGATCATGAGTTTTCAACTAATTCATTAGAAACAATTGCAAGTAAGTTCTCAATTGTATTGACTACTGTTAATAATGGCACTGATTCTATAGATTTCATTAATAGCAAGATAACATACGATAATACCAACAGCGAAACAACTAATATTTGTGTTGCTAATTTATTAAAATATGTGTTCAGATATCAGGATGATTTAGTTCATATCAATAGTTCTAGAAAATATTATATAAATGAATTTATGGAAATTGATTCTAATAGCGTTATTAATTTAGAAATTCAAAAAAACTTATACACTAATTCTAAAAATGGTAGTTTGTTTGGAGTGTTGAATCATACAAAAACATCTATGGGATCTAGACTATTGCATAGTTATTTAGAAAGACCATTGATGGATAAAGAAGAAATTTTGATTAGACAAAATAGAGTTGAAGAAATTTTTGAAGATTATGAGTTATTAGTTAATTTAGAGAATTGCCTAGATGGTATATACGATTTGGATAGACTTATAGCGAAATTATCATATAAAAGTGCCAATGCCAAGGATTTAATTGCTTTAAAGGTCTCTATTGAAAAGATTCCATATCTGAAAAATCTTTTAAATTGTAACAAGAAAAACATACAATTAATAGGAGAAAAATTAGACGATTTACGTGACATATACGATTTGATTGACAAATCAATAGTGGACGATCCTCCTGTAATTTTGACAGAGGGAAATCTAATAAAACCTAATTTTTCTAATGAATTAGATCAATTGCGTTATAACAGAGTAAACGGAAAGAATGAATTAGTAGAATACGAAATGTCTGAAAAAGACAGGTTAGGGATAAAGAATCTAAAAATTGTTTTTAATAAAAAACTTGGATATTTTATCGATGTTACTAAATCTAACTTAAATAAGGTTGGAGAAGATTACGAAAAAAGACAAACGTTGACTAATTCATCAAGGTTTAAGACAAAACAATTAGAAGCTATAGAATCAAAAATATTAGATTCTGAGGATGAGATTTTTGAACTAGAATATAAGATATTTGAGGATATAAGAAAAATAATTTTAGAAAATTTATCAAGAATAAAAAAGTCGGCTGATTTGATAGCAATAATTGATGTTTCAAATTCACTAGCTAAATGTGCGTACTTGAATAACTATATTAAGCCAGATATTAATACTTACGGGTTAATTGATGTTTTAGAATCTAGACATCCTATTGTAGAGCTAAGCGTAGGCCAATCTGAATTTATAACTAATGATATACTAATAGGATATGGGAAAAATGATATACAGTTAATTACAGGGCCTAATATGAGTGGGAAATCCACTTACCTTAGACAAGTTGCCTTAATTTGCATATTAAATCAAATTGGATCATTCGTACCAGCTACCAAGGCAAATATTTCTATAGTCGACAAAATTTTTACAAGAATAGGATCAAGTGATAACTTATTTAAAGGTGAATCTACTTTCATGGTTGAAATGAAAGAAATGAGCAATATTATTAAATATGCAACTTCAAATAGTTTATTAGTTTTAGATGAAATAGGTCGAGGAACATCAACATTTGATGGATTAAGCTTAGCATGGGCTATAGTTGAATATATTTCAAAGAATATAAAAGCAAAAACATTATTTGCTACTCATTACCATGAACTAACAGAATTAGAGAAAAAATTAGATAATCTTATTAATATGAAAGTCGATATTAAAGAAACTAATGATTCTATTATCTTCTTAAGAAAAATTACTAGAGGTTCTACAGATAAAAGCTATGGTATTGAAGTGGCTGAATTAGCTGGAATGCCAAAGACTCTGATAAAACGTGCAAAATCAATTTTAAAAGAAATAGACAAAGAAGATACTAAAATTGATTTACCAATTGCTGATTTTGCAGTTCAAAATGAAATGGAAGATGATAAGAATATTCATGAATTGAAAGACTTTAAGGATGAAATTAAAAATATTAATGTAAATGAGATTACTCCAATACAGTCTCTACAACTATTAAATGAGCTAGTTATTAAAGCTTCAAAATTAGGTGATTAAAATGATTAAGTTATTATCAGAAGATACAATACAAAAAATTGCAGCAGGTGAAGTTATTGAAAGGCCTGTTTCTGTTATTAAAGAATTAGTTGAAAATTCAATAGATGCTGGAAGTGATACCATTATTGTAGAAATTAAAAATGGCGGAAAAGATTATATATCAGTTAGCGATAATGGATCGGGAATTGAAAAAAATGAAATAGAATTAGCGTTTAAAAGACATTCAACTAGTAAACTTGAAAAATTTGATGATTTATATGATATAAGGACATTGGGTTTTAGAGGAGAAGCTTTGGCTAGTGTTCTAGCTGTGAGTAAACTTATTGTAAGTACTAGAACAAAATCAGAAAAAATCGGGAAAAAAGTTGAGTTTAGAAATTCAAAAGTTATAAATGAATCAGATGTTGCCATGAATATAGGAACTAAAATAATAATAAAAGATCTGTTTTATAATGTACCTGTAAGAAAAAAGTTTATGAAGTCAGATCAGACAGAAGCAAATCTAATAACAACAACAATGTATAAATTTGCTATTTGCAACACAGATGTTTCTATTAAATACATTAAAGATAACAAAACATTGTTTGAGACTAAGAAGAATTCTTCAATTAAGGAGAATATTATTAATTTATTTGGCACTTCAATGTCCAATAACTTAATAGATATTGATATAAGTTCACACGATTACAAAATACATGGATATATTTCAAATAATAATTTGTATAGAGCTAATAGGCAGATGCAATATATTTTCTTAAATGGTAGATTTATTAAATCGGAAGATATCAGAAATACTGTTGAATCTAACTATAAATCTGTAATTCCTAACGGGAGATTTCCACTATTTTGGCTTTTCTTTAAAATAAATCCTAAGCTTGTAGATGTTAATGTCCATCCAAATAAACAAAAAGTGAAAATATCTATTTTGGATGAAATATTGGAAGAACTTAATAAAAAGGTTAGATTTTTACTAGAAAATAACGTTAGAATTACAAATATTAGTCAATCAATTCCTGATGATGATAAATACAAAGATTTAAGAAGAAATTATTTTGAATCTGATTCTAACTTAACTAACTATAAATATGATAAGGTATCAGAGCCAACTTATTCTTATAATCTTTTCAACGAAAATTCGAAATTAAGCAATTTAAGAAATATAAGATATAAAGATGAGTCAGAAGCATTTAATAAAAAGCCAGAATCTAATAAATATTTTTTTAAAGAGAAAGATGTAGCAAAACAAGATAACTTCTTTCTTGACGAAATCGAACAAATAAAAGTTGAATCTTCTTTAGAAAAATATGAAAAATTTGATATACTTACAGTTCTATTTAAAACATATATTTTAGCTAAGGATGAATATGACAGTAAAATTTATTTATTTGATCAACATGCCTGTCATGAGAGAATTAATTATGAAAAGTTAACAAAACAAATGTTAGATAAGGAAGTAGTGTCACAAAATTTAGCATTTCCAATTAACATTTCATTAACTGATGAACTCATGGAAATATATACCAATAATAAGAGCATATTTGAAGAATTGGGATATGAAAGTGATGTTTTTTCTGATGATTCAGTAGTGGTTCGTGCTGTCCCTTATCTATTCGGAAACTCAAATGCCGAGTTTTTATTTACCGATATTTTGGATACAATTGCTAAGAATTCAAATGATCCTTTTGATGTAATTGAATCTAAAGTTATAAAAAGATCTTGCAAAATGAGTGTAAAAGCAGGTGACACTTTAAGTAACTTCGAAATAATTAAACTTTTAGAAGATTTGTTTAAATGTGTATATCCATTAACATGTCCTCATGGAAGGCCAACTTTTATTGAAATGAATGAAAAAGATCTAGAAAAAATGTTTATGAGGATAAAATGAGGAAAAAATGTGTTGTAATAGTTGGACCTACTGGAGTGGGGAAGACCAGGTTGAGTATTTTTTTAGCAAAAAGATTAAGTAGTGAGATTATTTCTGCAGATTCAATGCAAATATATAAGTATATGGATATTGGTACTGCAAAAGTAGAACCAAAATATCAGAGAGTAATTAAACATCATTTAATAGATATAGTTGAACCATATGAAAATTTTAATGTTGAACAATTTAAAAATCTATGCATAGAAAAAATTGAAGAAATTTCATATAAAAACAAAATCCCAATTACTGTTGGAGGCACTGGCTTATATATAAACTCGATAACTCATAAGTTAGAGTTTAATGCTGTTAAATCTGATGACAAATTAAGAGAAGAATTGGAAAATATTTCTTTACAATATGGAAATGAGAAACTTCATAAAATATTAGAAGATATAGATCCAAAGTCCGCTGATAAAATTCACATGAACAACGTGAGACGTGTTATTAGAGCAATCGAAGTATGTAAACTAACTGGGCATAAGTTTAGCGAAATAAACGATAAATTTGACCATTATAACGATGATTATGATTTTTATATAATTGGATTAAATGATGACAGACAGGTCCTTTACGAAAGGATTAACAAAAGAGTTGATGAGATGATTGATGAAGGTTTTATGGCTGAATGCAAATTCATTTATGAAATGACGGATGAAAACTCTCAATCAATTCAAGCTATAGGCTATAGAGAAGCTTTTATGTATTTAAATAATAAGATATCTTTTAAAGATATGATTAGTCTAATGAAAAAAAATAGTAGAAAATATGCTAAGAGACAGTTAACGTGGTTTAGACAAGATAAAAGAATTCATTGGATGAATTTGAAAGACTTTAGAGAATTTGAAGACATCGAACAAATTTGTTTGAAAAATGTGAAAGAATGGTTATATGATAAGAGATAAAATAAAAGAATGGTACGGTATAGATGATTATAGTTTTGATACAGTTATGGAAAGTGATTATCTACTATCCGAAAAATTTAAAGAATTAGAAAACTTGGAATTTGTTAATCAACTTAAAGTTTTGAAGGCTTTCCAAGATAATAAGTTACAAGCTACTGATTTTGCATCAACAACGGGTTATGGATATGGTGATGTTGGTAGAGATAAATGTGAAGCGATATTTAGAGATATTTTCAAAGCTGAGGATTGTTTAGTTAGACCGTCTATTGCTTCTGGAACTCATGCACTTAGTCTATTGATGAAAGGTGCATTATTACCTGGAGATAAATTATTATATATCACAGGATTACCTTACGATACATTACAAGAAGTTATAGGAATCGAAGGCAATTCTCCATGTAATTTGAAAGAATTTGGAATTGATTTTGATTATGTAGATTTGGTAGATAATGAAATAAATTTGAAAGCTGTGGAATCAAAGATAGACTCTACTGTAAAAATGATAGCCATACAAAGATCAACAGGTTATAGTTTACGAAATGCTATAAATATTGAACAAATCGAACGAGCAGCTCAATTTATCAAAGAGAAATTTCCTGAAATTATAATCATGGTTGATAATTGTTATGGAGAATTCACTGAATATAAAGAACCTATTGAGGTAGGATGTGATGTTATTGCTGGATCTTTGATAAAAAATCCAGGTGGTGGAATAGCTCTTTCAGGAGGATATATTGCTGGTAAAAAGTCTATTATCGATAGGGTAGCGAATACTTTAACAGCACCAGGAATAGGAAAGGAAGTAGGAATAACTTTTGGTACGACTCGAAACACATTACAAGGCTTATTTTTAGCTCCTAAAATTACTATTGAAGCAATGAAGTCGGCATTATTATTTTCTCATGTTTTCAAAAAATTGGGATTTAAAACAATTCCTGATGTAGAAGATAAAAGAAGTGATATAATTTGTGCGATTATTCTTAAAAACGAAGAAAGAGTTGTTGAGTTTTGTAGATCCATTCAAGAGTCATCTGTTGTAGATTCACATGTGGTTCCTTATCCTTGGGATATGCCAGGCTACGACGATAAAGTAATAATGGCATCAGGAAGCTTTATAGATGGTTCTAGTATAGAGATTTCAGCGGATGGACCTTTAAGAGAACCATATGTAGCTTATTTTCAAGGATCTTTAACCTATAAACAAGCATTACTTGCTTGCATGAAAGTTGTTATGAATTTAAGAAATAAAAACTTAATATAAAATAATAAAAGCCTTCTAGTTATAACAATAATTAGAAGGCTTGTTTTTTAATAAATTGTTCTGTAAAGGCCGATAACTTTTCCTAAAATCTCAACATCTTTTACAATAATAGGATACATCGTTGAGTTAGAAGGTCTTAGTTCAATATGATCAGAATGTCTATAAAATCTTTTCACAGTTGCTGATTCATCCATTAATGCAACAACGATATCTCCATTGTTGGCAGTATTTTGTTTTCGAACAATTATTTTATCTCCGTTTAATATTCCATCTTCAATCATAGATTCTCCCTGAACTTTTAGAATGAATACTACTCCTTGTGATGTATATTCAATAGGAAGTGGAAATGTGTCCTCTACATTTTCTATAGCTAAAATTGGCATTCCAGCTTGTACTTTTCCAACAATAGGAACATCTATAGTTTCTTTTTTTATTTCATTTTCTTGTTCTTCATAAACACTATCTATGATTTCTAATGCTCTATTTTTTAGAGGATCTCTTCTTAAATAACCCTTCATCTCTAATTTCAAAATATTATTGTGAACGGTAGATGTTGAATTTATATTTAAACTATCGCCAATTTCTCGAATAGCAGGGGGATATCCTTTGTAATCTATATATCTTTTTATAAATTTTAATATTTCAATTTGTTTTGAGGTTAAATCATCGTACATTAATATACTCCTTTTCTATTCTTTTCTTGATTATATCATATTTCTTCAAAAAATGAAACATTTGTTTCTTTTTTTAATAGAACATAAAATCTTTTATTGACACACAAGAACATATGTTGTAGAATAAACATATAGAACATATGTACAGAAAGTGATTTCTGGTAGGGAGGAAATATGAAAAAATATAGAATAACAAATAAGTTTAAATTTTTTAGATTCATATCAATTTGTTTTGTAGCACTATGCTTGATGATATTAGTAGTAACTACTAATATGAGTTATGGTAATTATGAGAATTTAGAATATAACACTGAATATTATATTGTAGAGCCATCGGATTCATTGTGGAAAATTTCTACAAAATTCAAACCTGATAGCATGAGTACAAGACAATTTATATCTGTAATAAAACACTACAATAGATTTATAGAAGGCAGTTCAATTAAAGTAGGCGAACATTTGAACATACCTTTAATAAATAAATAATGATACTGTTATACTCCTAATACTATCTAATAACAGTAATGAAGATCAAGCACATGTCTTGATCTTTTTATTTTTTTCTATTTAGTGTTTTTTAAATCGTTATTTAAGCTATTAAGTGGGTTTTTATTTACTGCATTTCTTAAACTGTTATTATCGACATGAGTATATATTTGAGTTGTAGACACTGATTCATGACCTAAAATTTCTTGCAATACTTTTATATCAACATTACCATATTGATACATTAAAGTAGCTGCTGTGTGGCGTAATTTATGAACACTGTATATACTAGTGTCAAATCCACCTATTTTTAAATAATGTTCAATTCTGTATTGTATTGCACGATTACTCATGCGATTTCTTTTTTTGCTAATAAATAAAGCGTCATTATCTATTTCTGGTCTTATTTTAAGATAATTATCGATAGCATCTAAACACATATCATTTAGATAAACAGTTCTTTCTTTGTTTCCTTTTCCGATAACTCTCAAAGTATTTGTTTTTATATGATCAATATTTATGCTGCTAAGCTCAGATAGTCTCATACCACAATTTAAAAATAATACTGTAATACAGTAATCACGGGATTTAATTTCTTCATCTTTTTCGCGAAGGATAACCTTAAGTAAATCTAATGATTCATCAAGCGTAAGATATACTGGTTGTCTAATGTTTTTTTTGGGTGAATCTAAAAGTTCTGCAGGGTTTATTATATCAAGTTTTCTAATATTTATAAGATACTTATAAAACGTTCTGATACTAGAAGTTTTACGGCTACGTGTAGATGATCCATTGGATCTATTGTGATCTAAAAATCCCATGAAAGAGTGCAGATCAATGACATCAATATTTTTGAAAAAATTTAAATCTACATCAGAAGAATCAATTTTAACAATATCATCAAATGATTTTAATTTTATATTTTGCTTACGTGCTATAATGTATTTTATCATTAAATTAATATCGTAAGCATATTCTTTAACGGTGTTTGACGAACGACCTTTTATAGTTTCTAAGTAGTCTAAAAAGTCCATAAGTATCATAGGATAGCTATTCATAGTACCTCCAAATTCTATAAGCTTAATGTCACAAAATTATTATTTTGTGACATTATAATTTTATCAAAATACTCCTCCGTTGTCAAAAAAATATAGCAAATTTTATTTGCTATATTTTTTGTTATCTGCTATGAATTTGTTTAAGTTTTTCATACCTTGTTTTATATCCTCAATACTTGTCGCATAACTCATTCTAATATATTTATCATCACCAAAAACAATACCTGGTACGAATGCAATATTATATTCTGAAAGCAATTTATTACACAATTCTAAAGAATTTTTAATTGTGCTATTATAAAATTGATCCATCTTAATAAATACATAGAATGCTCCATTTGGATAAATATATTCTAAGCTAAGTTCGTCTAATTTAGATACTATATAGTCTCTTCTAGACTTAAATTCAATTATCATTTCATTAACTTCATCAGTTTCATCTTTTAACGCCGTTAAACCTGCTATTTGGCTTAATGTATTAGCATTGGATGTAATATGTCCTTGAAGTCTTTTTATGAGCGTAGAAACGTCTTTACGGCTACAAGAATATCCTAATCTAAATCCAGTCATTGCATAAGACTTAGAAAAACCATTAATTGTTATTGTTATATCATTAATCTTTTCCGATAATGAAGCCATGCTTATAAATTCTGTATCGTATGATAATCTTTCATAAATTTCATCTGATATTATATAAACATTATTTTCAACTGCCCAGTTGCCAATATTAAACAATTCATCTTTTGAGTATATTACTCCTGTTGGATTAGAAGGGTTATTTAATATAAGGCATTTAGTATTCTCGGTTTTATATTGATTTAATATATCTACATCCACTTTAAAGTTATCATTATATGGTAAAACTACAGGTTTACAATCAGTAAGTTTACACATTTCTGGATAACTTAACCAATATGGTGACGGTATAAGAACTTCATCATTAGGGTTTGTTAATGCAAATAAACTATTGACAATTGCTTGTTTAGCGCCAGTAGATACTACTATAGAATCTTTATCGCATTTAATATGATTAATATTGTTAAGTTTTGAACTTATTTCTTCTCGCAAATCTGATATTCCACTAGTATCAGTATATCTAACTACTCCATTATCTAAATAATTTATAGTTTTATCAATTATATATATTGGAGTTTTAAAGTCTGGTTCGCCAACAGTAAAGTTATAAACTTTAACTCCTTCATTTTTTAATTTATTAATTTTAGCACTCAATTCAAGTGTTAAAGATGGATTTATACTGTTAATTTTTTTTGATAGCATAATCGCTCCTTAATTCATGTAGTTTTTTTATAGATTCAAAAGTTGAATAATTTAAGGCGAAATTTCCCATTAAATATTCTTTATCAAATTGCTTTCCGTGACAGTCACTTCCCGCCGTGTATAGTAACTTGTTTTTTAATGCTATATTCAAGTATTTTTTAATATCAGTAAATGAATGTTTAGAATTAATTACTTCAATTCCATCAATACCCATTTCTATGATTTCATTTACTATATTATCATCATTCAATGTTACGGGATGTGCTAAAATACATACACCGTTAGCTGATTTTATAGAATTAATAATGTTTTGTAGTGATGTGAAGCTTTTTTCGACATAGCATTTACCTTTTGGAGATAAATATTCGTTAAAAGCTTCATTTTTATTTTTACAAATATTAATATCTACTAAATATTGAGCTAAATTACTTCTAGAAAAAACTCTGTCTTTACTATAATTCAGGACTTTATCCTTGTCAATTTTTATTCCAATTTTCGCAAAATTTTTTTCAAAAATATCAAGTCTTTTTGCTCTATCATTTATGGCTAATTCAGATATTTTTTGTAATTTTTCATTGGACCTATCTACATAGTATCCTAAAATGTGTACTTCTTTATTTTTATAAGTTATTCCAAATTCTACAGCTTTTATGATGTTAGCATTACAGAATTGGGTATTAGATGGCATTAGTATATCATGATCAGTAATAGCAATTTTATCAATAGAATTTTTATTTGCATTATATTGAATTTCTTCAATGCTTAATCTCCCATCACTTTCTGTGGAATGTACGTGCATATCAATCATTTTTAAATCCTTTTAAAGTTTTTCATATTAGAAGAAGGTCAACAAATGTTGACCTTCTAAGTTAATTCTTATTTTGCGTAATCAGATACCCTATTTTCTCTTATGACATTTACTTTAATTTGTCCAGGATATTCTAATTCACTTTCAATTTTATGAGCTACATCTTTTGCTAATATAACCATAGAGCTTTCATCAATAACATCAGGTTTTACCATGATTCTAATTTCTCTACCAGCTTGTATAGCATAAGAACTTTCAATACCATCAAATGAATTAGCTATTTGCTCTAGATTTTCTAATCTTTGGATATAGTTTTCCATAGATTCACGTCTAGCTCCAGGTCTTGCTGCGGATATTGCATCAGCAGATTGTACTAATATAGATTCAATACATGTTGGTTCAACATCGCCGTGATGAGCTTCAATACAATTGATAACATCTTTTGGCTCTTTAAATCTTTTAGCAGCGTTAACGCCTAGTTCAACGTGAGGTCCCTCGATTTCGTGGTCAATTGCTTTTCCTAAATCGTGTAGTAGTCCACCTCTTTTAGCTAATTTAACATTTACTCCTAATTCACTTGCAAGCATTCCAGCGATATTGGATACTTCGATAGAATGTTTAAGAACATTTTGACCATAACTTGTTCTGTAATGAAGTTTACCAAGAATTTTAATTAATTCTGGATGTAAACCATGCACATTTGTTTCATCACAAGCTTCTTCACCTTTTTCTCTTATAGTATTATCTACCTCTTTTCTGGCTTTTTCAACCATTTCTTCAATTCTAGTAGGATGGATTCTTCCATCAACTATAAGTTTTTCCAAAGCAATTCTTGCGATTTCACGTCTTACAGGATCAAAAGCTGATAATACAACAGCTTCTGGAGTATCATCAATAATCAAATCTACGCCTGTTAAAGTTTCAAAAGCTCTTATGTTTCTTCCTTCACGACCAATTATTCTGCCCTTCATGTCGTCATTAGGTAAATTTACGACAGATACGGTAGATTCTGCAACTTGATCTGCGGCATACCTTTGAATTGATGTACTAATGATTTCTCTTGCAAATTTTTCAGATTCTTCCTTAGTTTTGGATTCGATTTCTTTAATAATAGCAGCTTGCTCACGTATTGTTTCAGTTTTAACTCTTTCAAGAACAATGTTTTTAGCTTCGTCACTTGTTAATCCAGCAACTTTTTCCAATTCTAATTCTTTTTCATCTATCAAAGATTGGATTTTAAGTTGCATATCGTCAGCTTTCTTCAATTCAGAATCTAGCTTTTTATGTTTCTTTTCTAATGATGCATTTTTTCTTTCTAAATTCTCTTCTTTAGAATTAAGTCTATCTTCTTGACGACTGATTTCTTTTAATCGAGATTTATTTTCACGATCCAAATCACTTTTCATCTTAAAGATTTCATCTTTTGCTTCTACTAATAATTCTTTCTTTTTAGTTTCAGCATCTTTGTTTGCATCTTCAATTATTTTAACAGCATAATCCTCAGCGCTTCTGATTTTTTTCTCAGCTAAGCTTTTTCTAAAAAAGAAACCTATTACAATACCTAAAATTCCAGCAAGAATAGCAATTATTAAAGACGTTGTGGTGCTCATAAATACACCCCCTTTATTCAATTTTCAATATTCATTAAATAAATCTTTTGGATAAATTTACTCTTTAAGTGTAGTACAAATACAGTTGATTGTCAATATTTAGATATATAATAGAAAATTATATAACATTTATTTCTGAAGTGTTATTTCTATTAGTAATTCTGTAGTTAATATCTCCTATTGCCGATAAATGCGCATTATGAGAAATCATTATGATTTGTTTATTATATTCTTCGCTTATTTCGTTAATAAAATTTGCTACATTGTGTATATAGTCTTCACTAACATGCTTACAAGGCTCATCAAGAACAATAATATTAGCTAAACTATTTTCATACAGCATTATAAAGGAAATTCTTAGAGCTAGAGATACAATGTCTACTACCCCACCACCCCTAGCATCAACTATATCGTAAGTAAAAGATTTAATCTCTCCATCGATATCAAGTTCTTCTTCTATGAAGAATTTTGCCGATGGATTGTTATTTTTAATTTTAATCTCTATTTTAAAATTCATTTCTTTTTCAAAAATATAACTTAAACATCTACTAACAAGGTTTTCTATTTGAATTTTGGCTTGTTCTCGTGAATATTCTGAAGTCTTATCATAAAGCATTTTAATGATTTCGAGTTTTTCGATTTGTTTTTCAAGCGCATCAATACTTTCTTTAGTAGATTCGATTTCTTTTTCTATTGATTTCTTTACTGCTAATTCACTTCTGTAATTAATTTCCATTGAATTTATTTTGGATTGCATATCAATTAAATCAATTTTTTGCATCAGAAAGAAGCTCCTCTGCTTTTTGTAGGTCTTGTTCAATTTGATTTTGTAATTTTATAATCTCTGATTCCAAATTTTCAGGATCTATATTTAAGCCTTTCAACTGATTAAGTATATCTTCTTTTTGCTTCTCTAAATTTTCTAACGCAATTTCGGCACGATTTTTCTCTTCTTTAGCCTTATCAAGTCTTTCTTTTATATTATTAAAACGTTCATTAGTATTCATTATTTTCTCAACTCCTTTACTATTTGATCTACATGATTATCATCTATCTCACTTAGACAAAATGGACATGTTTTTTCTTTATATAAATTATCCTTGTATTCCTTTATTAACTTATCTATTAATATATTACTTTGATTCAATTCTCTGGATTTCTGTTGACGAATCTTTTGTTGTTTATCCAACGTATTCTTTATAATTTCAAGTTTTGTTAGCAATTCAGATGACTTATTAATATTAAATATCATTTTCGGCAAACTATTTATAGACTTCAATTTATTTAAGTTAAAATTTTTGTCGGATATCAACCTATTTACATTTTGATATGAAATGTTAAGATTGTTTAGCTGAATATACTTTTGTTTATTTTCCTCAATTCTATCTGTTATTTTTGATATTTTAGATATATAAAGATTATTTAATATTTTTTTGTTATTACGTATCTCTTGATTTATTTCATAATAATTTTTATTTAAATTTGATAAATTGGTTAACGCTTGAATATACTTTTGAGTATTAAACAAAATCTCATCTGACATAGCAACGGTTTTTAATTTATCTAATTTAATTTTAAAATTGTAATAACTATTATTCACGTAAGTTATTCTATTATATAATGGGTTCATAAACCTCACTAAAGTCAGATTTTTATCAAGGTTGTCAATAATTTCCGATATTAAATCAGTATTTTTTAAATTCTTTAAGCTAATATTATTAAATTCAATTCCTTTTAATATTTGTTGATAATTATCATTTATTTCAGTAAGCTTTGATAAAAATAAAATATTATTTTGAGTATTATGCAAAGTTTTGAAACAAAGGTCTAATCCTTTGTAGTTATCTAAGTATTTATATCCATTTTTAATTCTAGAGTCTAATTCAGAAACTTGATCTGATAATGTTTTCAATAAATTTAGATTTTTAGAATTAATTTCTAAATTATTATATAAACTTTTTAACTTGTCGATTTTAATTTTATCTTCATTTAAATGATTATAATTATTTAAAGATTTTTCTTTTTCTTTAATAAAACTTTTTTTAAAGTTTAATTCATTTTTAGTAGTTTTTATTTCTCTGGAAACATTTCTTGATGCATTGTCTAATATATCAACATTTACCAACTTACCTATGGCATTGGCTTTTGTAGAATCAGTTTCTGAAAGTAGAAATGAATTTTCCAATTGTGATGCGATCAATATATTGTATTGTTCGTTTAGTAGATTGACTTTTTTGAAAAGAAAATTATCTTGAATTTCTGTTGGTATTTCTCTACCAAAATTCACGTACTCCTTAATATCTTCATTATCTGTATTATTCTTTATGTGATAATAATTAGTATTGCCTTTTCTTCCTCTCAAAATAAAATTTCCGTTGTTAAATACAATTTTGACCTCAACATTATTATATCCATTTCTTATTAATAAATCAGTTGTATAATCGTTGAATAAAACCCATGATAGCGCTCTAATTAAGGCAGTTTTACCACTATCAGAAGCTCCCGTAATTAAATTAACTTTTTCTGAAAGTTCAAAATGGCCTTGTTCGTAAGATTGAAAATTAGTTAAATATATATCTGTAATATACATTATTCTATTCTCCTTATTGCTTCATCTATAATATCTTCATCGATTTTCATTTCTTTTCCTATATTTTTCAAATTATTGTTAATATCTATAATTGGATTACTTGATAATTTTGAAAGTTTTTCTTTTATGTCTAGCAAACTTTTATTTTTTATTGAATAAGGATTTACAAGTTTTTCAGAAAAGATTTCTTCACTTTTTTTAGCACTCTTTAAATAAATATCACTAATATTGATTTCTTCTTTTGTGAGTTCAATTAATAAAACTTTTGGGATTCTCTTTCTTTCTGATTCCGTATTAGTCATTCTTGCGATGCTTCCAGGATTAGAAAAATATTTTTCGTTAACTTTAACAGTTTTAAATCCAGTATGATAATGGCCGCTTAAAACTATATCACAATCTGTATCCATAATCTGATCAATTAAAGTATACTCAATTTGTTCAATAAATTTCTTATATAATAAAAAGCTGTGAATCATTAGTATGTGATAGTCTACATCATCCAATCTTTTCGGATAATAATGTGATTTATCTGATGAATCAATATCGTGCGTATATGGTTGTCCAGATATTTGAACTCTTAAACCATCTTTTTCTATAATTACAGGCTTACCTTCTTCGATTAGCTCTAGTACATCTAACGAATTAAAAAGCCCCATCATAGCTCTATCTATGGAGTTTGGATTATAACCATATATATCATGATTTCCACTAATTATGAAAATTTTCTTAGGAAAAGTTTGAAACAATTTCCCGAATTTTGATGCTGTTTTAATGCCAACATCAGCCTTATCAAATAAATCTCCACCGTGAAGTATAACATCAACATTTTCGGTGATTGATATTTCTCTAATTTCTTCAATTTTTTTATAAATAGAATCTTCGTAATCATCTATTCTAGATCTAGGGTTTTTGGATTTTATATGTGTATCAGTAAAAAATAATATCTTCATAATAGAAATAATGGGCAAGTATTACTTGCCCTAGTCTTATTCATCCTCGCTTATTTCATTTTTTAATTCTTCATCGATTTGATCAATTATTTCTGTTTCAGTATCATCTGAAGAATCTTTTGACTTTAATCCGTAAAATTCGTAAGTTTTATCGATTATTTCCTCGAGTATTTTAGGATTTTCTTCTAAAAATACTTTAGAGTTTTCACGGCCTTGACCTAATTTTTCTTCTTCATAGCTATACCAAGCACCAGCTTTTTTTATTACTTTACAGTCGGTAGCTAAATCTAAAATTGTACCAATTTTGGAAATTCCTTCACCGTACATTATGTCAAATTCTACTTGTTTAAAAGGAGGTGCAACTTTGTTTTTGACGATTTTTACTTTAGTACGATTTCCAACTATATCGTCACCTTTTCTAATAGCTTCTCCTCTTCTAATTTCAATTCTAACTGAAGAATAGAATTTTAATGCTCTACCACCTGTAGTAACTTCAGGATTACCAAACATTATTCCAACTTTTTCTCTAAGTTGGTTTATAAATATAACAGTACAATTACTTTTCGAAATAACACCTGTTAATTTACGTAAAGCTTGAGACATAAGTCTTGCTTGCAAACCAACATGGCTATCTCCCATGTTGCCTTCTATTTCAGCCCTTGGAACTAATGCCGCAACAGAGTCAATGATTATGATATCTACTGCAGAACTTCTTACAAGAGAATCACATATTCCTAAAGCTTGTTCACCTGTATCTGGTTGTGAAATGATAAGATTATCAGTATCTACACCTAGGTTTTTAGCATAAATTGCATCTAATGCATGTTCAGCATCTATAAATGCTGCTGTACCACCCATCTTTTGAGCTTCAGCTACTACATGTAGCGCTAAAGTTGTTTTACCAGAAGATTCAGGTCCATATATTTCAATTACTCTACCTCTTGGAAGTCCCCCTATTCCTAAAGCAACATCCAAGTTTATAGCTCCAGTAGGAATAGCCTCGATATCTTTTTGAACATGATCTCCGAGTTTCATAATAGAGCCTTTTCCAAATTGTTTTTCAATACTTGCAAATGCTTCTCTCAAAGCTTGATCCTTTTCTGTACCATTAGAAAAGTCCATGACTACCTCCTAAAAATTTTAAACAGAACATAAGTTCTTGTATTTATTATACCACATATTAGAAAATATTTATATATTTTTTAAATCTAAAACATTAACATTTTTAAAAATATAATCACACAAGCTGATTACAGTTAATATGATTGAAATATAATATAGGTACATATCTAGAGGAAATCCTAATTTATTACTTGTATTAATTAAAATCAAAACTATAGCAATAAACTGTGTCATAGTTTTAGATTTTCCCCAATAACTTGCAGCTAATGTAACACCGTTAGATGCGGCTAATATTCTAAATCCGCTTATAGTAAGTTCCCTTAATACTACAATAACAACACTCCATGCAGGAACTTTTCCTAGTTGTACTAGAACAATCAATGCGCTACAGCTCAACATTTTATCAGCCAATGGATCCATAAACTTCCCAAATGTAGTAACTAAATTTTTTCTTCTTGCTAGCTGACCATCAATAAAATCTGTTATTGCAGAGATTACAAAAATTAATGCAGGTATATAATTGTCTGTCTTAAATACAAGTAATGATGCTACAAAAAATGGTATAAGAATTACTCTTAATGTTGTGAATTTATTTGCAATATTCATATTAATCACGTCTTTCTAAATAATCTTTTGGTATTAAAATTTTTCTAGGCTTGCTTCCTTCACTAGGGCCAACAATACCTTTTTCTTCCATTTGATCTATGATTCTACCTGCTCTGGCATACCCTATTTTTAATTTTCGTTGTAATAGAGAAATTGAAGCAGATTCTTCATTTAAAATAATTTCTACTGCATCTGTAAATAAAATGTCTGTATCGTCATCATCAATATCTATTGTTTCTGATTTATCAATATCTTCTATAATCTCTTCTTTGTAATCGGTTTCGTTCTTATTTATTAAAAATTTAACTACATTATCGACTTCTTCATCAGAAATAAAAGCTCCTTGAACTCTGCTTGGTTTTGACATTGACGAAGGGAAGAACAACATATCGCCTCTTCCGATAAGTTTTTCTGCACCAGATTGATCTAAAATAGTTCTAGAATCAATTTGGCTACTAACAGCAAAAGAAATTCTTGATGGTACGTTTGCTTTTATTGTACCTGTAATTACATCAACGGTTGGTCTTTGAGTTGCAATTATCAGATGAATACCACAAGCTCTTGCCATTTGAGCTAGTCTGCAAATAGCATCTTCAACATCATTTGCTGAAACCATCATTAAATCACTTAATTCGTCTATTATAATGACGATATATGGTAGCTTTTCAAGTTCATCATTCTTATTCTTCTTATTATAAGCTTTGATATCTCGAACGTGATTTTCTGAAAATATTTGGTATCTTCTTTCCATTTCTCTAACAGCCCAATTCAAAGCAGCGCTTGCCTTTTTAGGATCAGTAACAACCGGGATAGCTAGATGAGGAATATTATTGTAAATGCTTAATTCCACAACCTTAGGATCAATCAATATAAGTTTTACGTCATTTGGATTTGACTTATACAAAATACTCATTATTATTGTATTGATGCAAACAGATTTACCACTACCTGTAGCTCCCGCTATAAGTAAATGTGGCATTTTATCTACAGAGGTTACAATACATTTTCCTGAGATATCTTTCCCTAAAGCTATTGGCATCAGAGATTTTTCTTTTACAAAATTATCAGACATTAGAATCTCTTTTAACATTACAGAGTTTTTGACGTCATTCTCCACTTCAATACCTACTACGGATTTACCAGGAATTGGAGCTTGTATTCTGATTCCGCTTGTTGCGAGTGAAAGTGATAAATCATCCGCAAGATTAACTATCCTTGAAACTTTTACTCCTGGTTTAGGTTCTAATTCATAGCAAGTAACAGTAGGACCCCTATCAATTTGAACAACAGTTGCATCTATTGAAAAGTTTTTTAGTGTGTCTTCAATCATTTTCGCTTTTTCTAATACTGAGTCATCATTATCCTCAAAGTATTCAGCATTTTTTAAAAGTTCCAATGGAGGAAAAGTATAATTACTTTGACCGGATAATTCTCCAAAATCTATAACAGATAATTGTTCTCCAGAATCTTTTTCATTAGATTTATAATCATTTAATTTAGGTTTTGGAGATTCAAAATCTATAGTTTTCTTAAAGTCAGACTTTTCTTTAATAGGACTTTTAGAATTTATATCTTTTGTAATTTTGTTTTGCTTAGTTACGCGTGATTTTTTGATGTTATTATTTCTCTTGGACTGATCCATTTTATTTATTATATCTAAAATGGATTTTTTAACAAAAGCGAAGAATTTTTGAAATAATTCTTTTAAAGTTAAATTCATTATTACCGCTATTAAAAATAAAAAACAAAGCACAAGTGCAACATATAAACCGATGTACCCTATAGCTATGTTTAATAATGATGCAATGATAGCTCCAATTACTCCAATACCACTGTAGTTATTTGCCAACGTTAAATTTAAATCAATCCTTTGATTAATATTAAGGTTTGGATAATTTGATAAATTAATAAGACTCATTATGAAAATTGATGAAACAGCCAATATAAAAGTAATTTTTTTTATTTTATCCCCATTTTTTATCCCAGATATTGTAGATATTGTAAAAAGTATACCAAGTGATATAAAAACGTATGAAAATAGTCCAAAAGTATTAAAATAAATATTTTTTACAATTATTCCTAAGACTCCAACTCTACTACTAGCCATAAATATTAGTGAAATGATTAACACTAATATAATTATTAATTTTGTAGAAGAATTGGAGTTTTTTTTGCTTTTGGATTTTGCTTGAGTTTTATTTGGTGATTTAGTATTTCTAGCCATAATTAGTAGCCTGTATGGCCAAATCCGCCATCATTTCTATCTGTTTCATCTAATACTTCAACTTTCTCAAATTCAATATTTTCGTATTTTTGAAGTATCATTTGACAAATTCTATCCCCAGTGGAAATTGTATATTCTTCATTCGACAAATTGACTACAGGGATTTTTAATTCTCCTCTATAATCACTGTCTATTGTGCCTACACAATTTATCAGAGTTATTCCATGCTTAATACTTAAACCACTTCTTGGTCTGATTTGAATTTCATAACCTTCTGGAATAGCAATATAAATTCCGGTAGGTATTAGTGTTCTTTCAAGTGGTTTTAAAGTAATATCATTTTCTGTATAAGCTCTCAAATCCATACCACTAGACCCAATTGTTGAATATTTTGGTAGAGGGTTATTAGATTTATTAATTATTTTAACTTTCATAATGTCCCCTTTCAAAAATATAGTTGAGTAATATAATTACTCAACTATTAATTATTTATCTTCTGAGTTTTGATCTTCAGATTTTTTATCAAAATTCTTTTTTTCTTTTTTTTCCGGTTTTGGTAAAAGAGCTTTTCTGGATAATGTCATCTTACCTTGATCATCTATATCCATAAGTTTTACCATAATTTCATCGTTTTCTTTTAAAACGTCTTCAACTTTATTAGTTCTTTCGTGTGCTATATTAGATATATGAAGAAGACCTTCTTTCCCAGGTAATATTTCAACAAAAGCACCAAAATTCATAATCTTAGTAACTCTTCCTAAATATTTTTCACCAATTTCAGGTTCTCTAACTATTTCTTTAATCATATCTATAGCTCTTTGTGCGCTTTCAGTATTTTCACCAGCTACTGTAATTTTACCGTCATCTTCAGTATCTATTTTAACACCGGTTTCATCAATAATTTTGTTGATTACTTTTCCGCCTGGTCCGATAACTTCTCTTACTTTTTCAGGCGCTATATTAATTACCATTATTCTAGGAGCGTATTTTGAAATTTCTTTATTAGGTTCACTTATACACTCGTTCATTAATGATAAGATATGAAGTCTACCAACTCTAGCTCTTTCAAGAGCTTCAGTTAATATTTCTTCAGAAATTCCAGTAATCTTAATATCCATTTGTAATGCAGTTATTCCATCTTTTGTACCTGCAACTTTAAAATCCATATCCCCCAAATGATCTTCTAAACCTTGAATATCAGAAAGAATTACTACATTATCATCTTCTTTAATTAATCCCATAGCAATACCTGCAACAGGTTCTTTGATTGGAACACCGGCATCTAATAAGCTCAAAGTTGATCCGCAAACAGAAGCTTGAGAACTAGAACCGTTAGAACTTAAAACTTCAGATACTACTCTTATTGTGTAAGGGAATTCTTCTTCTGATGGAATTACTGGTAAAAGAGCTCTTTCAGCTAAAGCTCCGTGGCCAATTTCACGTCTTCCAGGACTTCTTAAAGGTCTAGCATCACCTACAGAGTAAGGCGGGAAATTATATTGATGCATATATCTTTTATCTTCTTGCTCAATTAATCCATCTAGTACTTGTGCATCAGATGGAGTTCCTAAAGTTGTAACAGATAAAACTTGAGTTTGACCTCTTTTAAACAAACCTGAACCATGTGGTCTAGGCAAGATATCTACATCACAAGTTATTTCTCTAATTTGATCAAGTTTTCTATTATCAGGTCTGATATGATCTTCTAATATTAATCGTCTCACTTCAGATTTTTCTAAATCATCGTATATAGTAGAAACTTTTGAAGCTATGGTTTCATCATATTTTTCAACAAAATAATCTACTACACTTCTTTTAAGAGTATTAATATGATCTTCTCTATCTAATTTATCTTCATTAACTGTAATTTTCTTTAAATCTTCAATGCAAAATGATTTAACTTTTTCATCTAATTCAATATTTTTTTCAGGTTGAATGAATTCTTGCTTTGGCTTTCCACATTCTTTTTGAATTGATTCAATGAATTCGCATATTTTTTTGATTTCTTCATGCGCTCTAAGTATAGCCTTCAATACTTGTTGTTCTGTAATATTATTGCAGCCAGCTTCAACCATCATAATAGCATCTTTTGTACCCGCAACAGTCAATTCAAGATCTGACTTTTCTCTTTGTTCTTTTGTAGGATTTATAATAAATTCGCCATCTATCATTCCTACAGCTACAGAGCCAGTAGGTCCTAAGAAAGGAATGTCTGAAATACTCAATGCAATAGATGAACCTATCATAGCTAAAATATCTGGAGTATTGTCTTGATCTACAGAAAGTGCAGTAGCTATAACTTGCACATCGTTATGATATCCTTCTGGGAATAATGGTCTTAAAGGTCTATCTATTAATCTAGCAGTTAATGTAGCTTTTTCACTAGGTCTACCTTCACGTTTTATAAACCCTCCTGGAATTTTTCCAACAGAATAAAGTTTTTCTTCAAAATCACATGTTAATGGGAAAAAATCAACTCCCTCACGTGGTTCTTTTGATCCTACAGCAGTAACTAGAAGTACAGTTTCACCAGATTGAATCAAACACGCTCCGTTTGCTTGTTCGGCAACTTTTCCAATCGTAACTTCTATTTTTTTACCGCATAAATCATATTCGTATTTTTTTATCATATATTCTCCTTATAAATAAAAAGAGCGGAAAAACCCGCTCTTTCAATTATCTTCTAATGTTTAATCTTTTAATTAAATCACGGTATCTTTCAATGTCTTTATTGCTAAGATAGTTAAGAAGATTCCTTCTTTTACCGATCATTTTGAAAAGACCTCTTCTTGAATGGTGATCATTCTTATGAGACTTTAAATGTTCAGTTAAGTAGTTTATTCTGTAAGTTAATAAAGCTACTTGAACTTCTGGAGAACCAGTGTCTCCTTCTTTAGTTTGGTATTCTTTGATTATTTCTTCTTTAATTTCTTTGTTGTACATAATTTCCTCCATAAAATTTATTATTCACCATTACAGTGATATCGTCGAGGTTTCGAATATCAATGTAACAGTAGTACTTATTTATATTATCATATAATCTTGTAATTGTAAATCCAAATCTTGATTTTTTGCAAAGTTGTAATCACTTTTTAATTTATTGATAAGTTCAATCTCAGAATTAAATTTAATATTGTTTCTTATTTTATTTATAAATACTAATGTCAAATTTTTCCCATACAAATCACCTTTAAAATCTAATATATGAGTTTCAATTTTGACATCATGTTCATCGTATGTTAGGTTTTCTCCTACTGAAGTTATGCCTTTGTATAATTTGTTATCATAAATAACGTTAGTATAATAAACTCCTGCTGCTGGTATAATATATTGTTTACATTCCAAATTAGCAGTAGGATAACCTAAATTTCTTCCTCTATGTTTCCCATCGACAACAACCCCCTTAATGCTAAAGGGTCTGTAAAGTAATGAATTAGCATCCTCAACGTCTCCACTCATCAAAAATTTTCGTATTGTAGTTGATCTAATAGGTACACCATTAATAAATTGATCATCTATAATATAAAGTTTATAATTAAAAACTGCTTGAAAATTTTTCAAAGTAGATACATCACCAGATGCATTAATACCAAATTTAAAATCATTGCCAACAACTAAATTTTTGAAATTGGTATGCTCTTTTACATAATTTAAAAACTCTTTAGGATTTAAGGATAAGAAATCTTTATCAAATGATTTGATTAAACAATAATCTACATTCATTCTTTTTACTAGATAGATTTTATCTTCCATCGTTAATATGTTTTTAAACTTGTCATCTTCTAAAACTTCTGAAGTATGGGACTTGAATATAATAACCCCTGATTTACCTAAACTAACACATTTATTTATAAGTTTTTGATGTGCTAAATGTAATCCATCAAAATTTCCCAGAGTAATAGCATCTATATTAATTTTTACGTTATCTTTGTCTAAATCAATTATTTGCATATATCAAATACCTTATTCATTTTTAAAATATGATCTTCAATACTACCAATACCAATAAATCTATCATTACAAATTACTTTGATATTATCAATGTTATCGTGAACGATATTTATTTTAACACCATTGGTAATTTTTTTATATAAACTTTCATCGAGTTCAATAGATTTCATTTCTTTCAAACTTTCGTAAACAGAATATGATACATCTTCAATATTACATTTTCTAAGTGAATCTATTTTTACTGAATCTTTTATATCGAAACCACCAGAATTTACTCTGATAAGAGACTTCATATAAGCCAATTTATTTAGTTTTTTTGCAATATCTTCTATTAAAACTCTAATGTAAGTTCCTTTCGAACATCGAACTTTAATTATACACGAATTTTCTAAAATATATAAAGGTTCTATTTTATAGATGGAGATTTTTCTTGATTTTCTCTTAATTTCCTTGTTTTCTCTTGCATATTCGTAAAGTTTTTTTCCGTTTACTTTAACTGCTGAATACATTGGAGGTACTTGTTCAATGGTTTTACCATTTAAATCGTCTAGAATTTTCTTCAGTTTTTCTTTATCGTATGTTTTTTCTGAAAAACCTGTGACATTACCAGACAGATCGAGAGTATCAGTACTTATTCCAAAACACATTTCAAATATATATGTTTTTCCGTGTTCCATTAGATATTCTGTTATTTTAGTTCCTTTTCCAACGCCTAGCAACAAAACACCTGTTGCATCAGGGTCTAGTGTTCCAGCGTGTCCAATCTTTTTGGTTTTTAATATTCCCTTGCAGATAGAAACTACATCTTGAGATGTGTAGCCTTTTTCCTTAAAAACATTAATTACACAATCCATATATATCAATTTCTTCTTTAATTTTATTTAATACTGTTTCAAAATCTTCAAAAATTCTTGTCGCAGCAGCATTTTTATGACCGCCTCCGCCAAGATTTTTTGCAATTGCTCCAACATCAATATTTCCCTTGCTCCTGAAACTTACCTTGTATTCTTTTTCAGATTGTTGCTTAATTAAGACTGAAATTTTAATTTTGTCTGTATCTCTGAAAGTATTTATTACACTATCAATATCAGAAATTTCAACATTATACTTATTTAATTGAGATGTATTTACAAACCCAATTGCAACACAATCATTATAGATTTCAGTCTTAGATAAGATTTCATTTTCTAAGAGTTGTGCTTCAAATTTTTTTGACTGATAAATTAATTCATTAATTTTCATCATATTTGCACCATATTCAACTAACTTAGAAGCTTTAGCTAATGTTTCAGCGGTAGTAGCAGAATATAAAAATCTTCCAGTGTCAGTTGAGATACCAGTTAATAGTGACATAGATATTTCTTCATCAATAGGTAGATTTAATTCGTTTATTACATCAAATACTAATTCACAAGTTGAACTATATCCTTTTTTTACTATATTGATATCACCATAATATTCATTACTTTGATGATGATCAATATTTATTCTGTATTTGGCTTTATTAAATAATTTATCAATATTACCTAATCTTTCATAGTTAGCGCAATCTAGGCAAATTATCATATCAATATTAATATCTATATTATCTGATAGCAAATTCAAATTGGGAAGAAATTTTAAATTTTCAGGAATTTTATCGAACTCAATAGGATAAACTTCTTTACCAAAATTTAGCAGACTTTTCGATAAACCTGTTAAAGAACCTAGATTATCTCCATCTGGATCTAAGTGTGAAATTAGAGCAATTGAATTTGCTTTATTCAATTGCTCTTTAAATTTCATGATTTCATCTTTAATTTTCATTATGGTTTTCCTCATGAATTGATTTTATTAGGTTTTCAATATGCATACTTTGTTCGCTTGTTTCATCAATTTTAAAAATTAATTGTGGTACATGTCTCAAATCTACATTTTCACCAATTTGTTTTTTTAAAAATCCTTTTGCTTTATTTAGTCCTTCAAGAGTTTGTTTTTTCTTTTCATCATCGCCTATTACAGCTATATATACTGTAGCAAAACTCAAATCATTTGTTACTTTTACTTCTGTAACCGAAACATTTAGTTTATCGATTCTAGGATCTTTTAGTGAATTAATTATAGAACTTGAAATAACTTTTTTGATTTCTGATGAAATTCTTCTTACTCTTTTAATATTCATATTTCTCCTATCTTTGTACCTCGTTTAGTACATATGCTTCCAGTACATCTCCTGGTTTAATATCATTATAATTTTCCAAGCCCATTCCGCCTTCATAACCTTGAGTTAATTCTTTAACATCATCTTTATATCTCTTCAATGAAGACACCGGACCTTCGAAAATTAAAATTTCATCTCTTAAAAGACGAACAGTAGCATTTCTAGTTACCTTTCCAGTATTAACATACACACCGGCAACCGTGCCTACCCCAGGAACTTTGAAAGTATCTCTAACAGTGGCTCTACCTAAAACTTCTTCTTGATATTGAGGTTTTAACATACCAGTGATAGCATTCTTAACATCTTCTATTGCATCATATATAACTCTATAAGTTCTTATTTCTATAGATTCATTTTTAGCCATATCCATTGCAACTTGAGTTGGTCTTACGTTAAATCCAATGATTATAGCACTTGAAGCAGATGCTAAGTTAACGTCAGATTCAGTTATACCACCTACTGCACCATGAATGATATTAACCTTGACTTCTTCGTTACTTAATTTTATTAACGATTGTTTTATGGCATCAATTGTACCTTTAACATCAGTTTTTATTATAATATTTAAATCTTTAGTTTCTCCATCGGAGATTTTTCCGAATAATTCATCTAAGTTCATTGTTGAAGAAGATTTGATTTGTTCTTCGCGGTTATGATCTTTAATTTTTTGTGCATAATTTCTGGCTTCTTTTTCATCTTTTACAGCATATATCATGTCGCCAGCTTCTGGAACTTCGTTTAAACCTAAAATTAAAACAGGAGTAGATGGACCAGCTTTTTTTACTTGCTTACCTTGATCATTAAACATAGCTCTGATACGACCGCTAGCTTGTCCACTAAATACCATATCAGAATGTTTCAAGGTACCTTTTTGAACCAAAATTGTAGCAGTTGGACCCCTTCCTTTATCAAGTTGAGCCTCTATTACTGTTCCTACAGCAAGTCTATTAGGATTAGCTTTTAGTTCTTCCATTTCTGCAACCATTAAAATCATTTCTAATAAATCATCTATACCTTCACCAGTTCTAGCAGAAACTGGAACTAAAACTGTATCTCCACCCCAGTCTTCTGGAACCAATCCATTTTCAGCTAATTCTGTTTTTACTCTCTCTATATTTGCGTTTTCTTTATCTATTTTATTAATAGCTACAATTATTGGAACTCCAGCTGCCTTTGAGTGATTGATAGCTTCGATTGTTTGAGGCATTACCCCGTCATCCGCAGCAACTACTAATATTGAAACGTCTGTTACTTGAGCTCCTCTACTTCTCATTGCCGTGAAAGCTTCGTGGCCAGGCGTATCTAAAAATACTATTTTCTTGTCATTAACTCTAATAGTATATGCACCTATATGTTGCGTAATTCCACCGGCTTCTCTGCCAGCAACTCTTGAATTTCTAATTCTATCAAGTATAGAAGTTTTACCATGGTCAACGTGTCCCATTACGGTGATAACAGGTGGTCTTTCCTTTAAATCTTCTTTCTTGTCTTCAAAATCTAGATTAAAAACATCATCATCATCGAAATCTTCGACTTCATCTTGTTCAACGATAACATCAAACTCACCTGCTACTAAACTTGCAGTATCAAAATCAATTTCTTGATTTTGATTTGCCATAATGCCTAATTCCATTAGTTTCATTATTAACTCACTAATAGATACACTTATTTTTTCAGATAAATCTTTTACTGTTATTGTAGGTTGAATAATAAATTTTTTAGGTTCTTTTGTCTCATGTTTTATAGCTTCATCTTTTCTATTATGGTCGTTATTCTTATTATTCTTGTTATTTTTGCTATTTTTATTATTGTTGGAATTTTTATTTTTATTATTTTTAAAATTCTTATTCTTTTTCTTATCATTTAAATCGCGTTTTTCATTCATTTCAGACTTATTTTTATGCTTGATCTTGTCGAAATGAGAAACAGACTCTTCGTCATTGTTTCTTGGGTGCTTTGGTTTAAATCTTTTGTTAGAATTATTTTGTTTATTTGAGTCAACTGATGAAATTTTTTCTGTTGTTTTTTCAGTATTTTTATTAGTAATTTTTTTATTTTCATCATTAGATTTACTATTATTTTGACTAGTTTGAACTTTTTTTTGCTTTTCATAAAAAGATTTAACTTTTGCTATTTGGTCTTTATCTAATGTTGACATATGACTTTTAACTTCGATTTTATTATCTTTTAATTTGCTCATTAAGTCTTTTGTTGAAACGTTCAATTGTTTTGCCAATTCATATACTCTAATTTTTTCCATACAAAGACCTCCTTTTGATTAATCTTCTACATGGTTACTTAACTCCTCATATATAAGTGCGTCCACATCTGTTTTTAAAACTTGACTTAGTCTTCGGTTTTTCTTAGCTTTATTTATACAGTTTAAATTCTTACATAAATAAGCTCCTCTTCCATTTTTCTTATTTGTCAGATCCACGGAAACTCCGTCATCTTTATTAAAAACAACTCTGATTAGTTCTTCCTTTGGCTTATTTTCGCCACAAACTACACATTTTCTTAAAGGAATTTTTTTAGTTTTCATTTAATACTCCAAAACTTAAATATCATTTAATTTTCAGAATCTTCTGCAATTTCGTTGTTATCAGACACTAAAGAATTATCATCTTTGATGTCGTCCATCTCTTCCTCTTTATCATCTGATTCATGATATTTTATTTTTTCAAAAATCTTATCTTTATCTTCTGCTCTTACTTCAATGCCGTTAGCTTCTAAGAAATCAGCTTCACCATCAAATTCAACAGATAAGATACCATCATCATAAGCTTCAAAATATTGGTTAAGCCCTTTGATATCTATTTTCCAATTTGTTAATTTGGCTGCAAGTCTTGCGTTTTGACCCTCTTTTCCTATAGCTAAGGACAATTGATCTTCCGAAACAATTACACGACATATTTTTTGCGCTTCATCAATAAATGTTGCTATCACTTCTGATGGACTTAAACTATTTGATATAAATGTCTTAATATCTTTTGACCAAATGACAATATCTAATTTTTCACCATTCAATTCATCTACAATAGATTTAACTCTAGTTCCACTGAACCCTACACATGAACCAACAGGATCAACATTTTCATCGTTACTGAAAACTGCAATTTTAGTTCTTGAACCAGGTTCCCTTGCAACGCTGAAAATTTCAACAGTTCCATCGTTTATTTCCGGTACCTCTAATTCAAATAATCTTTTAATTAAAGAATTATCTGTTCGGGATAAGATTATTTGAGCTCCTTTTGTAGTGTTTTTGACCTCTTTAATAAAAAGTTTTAATCGTTTGTTTGGAATGTATTCTTCAGTTTTTATTTGCTCTGAAACAGGTATTATTCCTTCTACTCTACCTAAATCTATATAGACAATTCCTCTTTCTACACGTTGAACGGTTCCTGTAATTATCTCTTTTTCTCTGTCAATAAATTCGTTATAAATATTATCGCGTTCTGCATCTTTTAGTTTTTGAATAACAATATTTCTAGCAGTTTGAGCAGCTATTCTTCCAAAATTTTTAGGTGTTATTTCTATTTTTATCTTGTCGCCTAAATCATATTTGTGCTTAATAGCTTTTGCTTCTTCTAAACTTATTTCCGTATTTTTGTCTTCTACGTTTTCAACAACAGTTTTGATTGCATATAAATTAACTTTACCATTGTCTCTATTGATGTTAACTTCTACAGAACTTTCTTCGTTTTCGTGGTCTTGATAATCAAAATTTTTCTCATAACTTTTAATCAACGCTTTTTCCAAAGCATCGAAAACAACTTCCCTTGGTATTTTTTTTGATTTTTCTAATTCATCAAGAGCTTTTATAAAATCATTGTTCATATATTACTATCAATCGAATAAAGAAAGTTTAATCGATGATATATTACTCCTTTCAATTTTAATTTCTTTTTTTTCTAATTCCAAAGATATTTCCTTATCGTTGAAATCTTTTAAAATACCTTTGAACTCTTTTTGACTATCTAATTTTTGATATAAGTTTACTATTACAACATTTCCTAAATTCTTTTTAAAATCCTTATCTCTAGTAAATGGTGTGGTAATATCTACTGATGCTATTTCTAAATAATATGGATCTGAAATAGGATCTATTTCATCTAATTTGTCAGATATTTTATTATTTATTAACTCACAATCATCAATCGATATTAGGCCATCATCTTTTTCGATATAGAAAGTTAAAATATTTTTACCGTTATTATTTGAGTATTCTACATCATAAAATTCGATACCAGTATCTTTTATTAAAGGACTAAGATCGTTATTCATGAGGTCTCTAAGGTATTTCTTGTTCATATAACTCCTTTTTTTCAATTACTTAAATAAATAAGAGTGGGATTTCCCACTCTTAGCCACAATTTATTCTATTCATATTATATCATAATTAAACTTAATAATCAAACTATCTTCTGTTTCTCAAACACAAAGGTCTGTCGATAATTTCTTTCATGATAATAGCTTTTTTTAATTCATCATTATGTTTAAATTCATCATTAATTTCAACTCTTATCAATTCCAATTCGTCGTTTCTTTTTTCATCAATATCTTTATCAAGTAATTTTTTGTTTTCCTTTTTAAATTTTGTTTTATCTAAACTATTGATATTAACTTGATTAGATAGCGAATTGTCAGTTTTATCATAAGACAATTTTGTATTTGATTTATCTTTTCTTAAATCTTCTAATGTCTTTTTCTTACGATAATTTTTATTGCGAAAGTTTTTATGATAACTTTTTGAATTATTCATGTGTATAAAATAATTAGCAAAAAACTTTATAACTATTAAGGTAATCAAAAGAGAAATAAAAGAAAACATTATTTATCATCCTCTTTTATTTTTTCACTATTTCCAGAAATTGCTTGTCTCATTTCAGTATCACTTATAATATTTTTCATATTATAATAATCCAATACTCCTAGGTTACCAGATTCTAAAGCTTTGGCAATGGCTAATGGAACTTTTGATTCGCTTTCAACAACTTTAGCTCTCATTGAACGAACTTCAGCTATCATTTCTTGTTCTTTTGCAACGGCCATAGCTCTTCTTTCTTCCGCTTTTGCTTGAGCTATTCTTTTATCAGCTTCAGCTTGATCAGTTTGAAGCTTAGCTCCAATGTTTCTTCCAACATCAACATCTGCTATATCAATTGATAATATTTCAAAAGCTGTTCCTGAATCCAACCCTTTATTTAATACAGTTTTTGAAATTGAATCTGGATTTTCTAAAACAGATGTGTGAGATTCTGATGAACCCACTGTAGTTACAATACCTTCTCCAACTCTAGCTATAATAGTTTCTTCTCCAGCACCACCGATTAATCTTTCTATGTTTGCTCTAACGGTTACTTTCGCTTTGACTATAACTTCGATACCATTCATTGCCACTGCAGCAATATTTGGAGTTTCAATAACTTTAGGATTAACAGAAACTTGAACAGCTTCTAGAACATTTCTACCAGCCAAATCAATAGCTGCTGCTCTCTCAAATTCTAACTCGATATCTGCTCTTTGTGCCGCAATTAAAGCATTTACTAGAGTATTTACATTTCCACCAGCTAGGTAATGCGCCTCTAGTTGATTAGTAGTTAAATTTAAACCTGCTTTTGTCGCTTTAATAAGTGGATTAATAATGTTTTTAGGGATTACTCTACGTAATCTCATACCAATTAATTGTGAAATTTTTACGTGTACTCCTGAGAACTGAGCTGTGACCCATAAACCTACTGGTACTAACGAAAAGAATACTAATAGTAATATGACTATTAATATAGGTACTAAAAATGGAATTTCAAATGGCATTTTACACTCTCCTTACTATAATTTTAAAATCTTTTATTTCACTAACAACAACTTCGCAACCTTTTGGAATAAAATCTCCTCTAGTAATAGCATCAATATAATCTCCGTCTATTTCAATCTTTCCGCTTGGTCTTAAAGGTGTTATAGTAGTTCCTTTTTTGTTTAAATATTTTTTTGATGTTTGTGTAAATGATTTTGAATTAGTTTCCTTTAAAACAAATTTATTAAATTTACTAGAGTCAAATTCTTTACTCAAAAATACCAAAATGAACAAAACATCAATTGTTATGGCAATAACTACAGTCAAAAAAGCAAGATAAAGATTATTAATTATCATACTTATTCCGACAATCATTGATAGAACACCAATGATTCCAGCTATAAAACCGCCTGGAACTATTAGTTCTAATCCAACGAATAAAAGTCCTATTAAAAATACTAATATACCAATTATATCAATATCACCATGATTATAATAAGACAAAATAAATAGCACTGAGAAAACAGCAGTTAATAAGCCATATTTGAACTTCTTATTTGATAACATAAGCACAGTAATAGATACAAATGTTACTGATAGAAAAATCATACTCAATATATGATAAGAAAATATGCTCATAGAAAACGATAACACCTCCTAAATATCTTTATATCACAATTATACACTAAATAAAGCAATAAAAAAAGATTCCTTTAAGGAATCTTTCATTAAATATCAATTTCATTAGAAATTTCTTTTTTTTCTTTTGGCTGCTTCAGATTTTTTCTTTTTCTTTACGCTAGGCTTTTCATAATGTTCTCTTTTTCTATATTCAGATAAAACTCCAGATCTAGCACATTGTCTTTTAAATCTCTTTATAGCATTATCTAATGATTCGTTTTCTCCTACTTTAATTTCTGACATGGTTTCCCTCCCCTCTTTATTGCAAGAATGCTCACAAAAGAGCAGAATTTATACCAAAATAGTATAACACAATTCTTATAAAATAACAATATTTTTAAGGCCAGTTAAGTTTTTTCTTACCTAATACGTGGAAGTGCATATGATGTACAGTTTGGCCACCATCTTCTCCACAGTTATTGACTATTCTATAGCCTGACTTATCAATATCGAACTCTTTTGCTAGTTTTGCAATTACTTCAAATACATGAGCAACAATATGTGAATTTGATTCATCAATTTCATTAGCTCCAGAAATATGTTTTTTAGGTATAACTAAAAAATGTACTGGAGTTACAGGATTGATATCGTGAAAAGCATATACTAAATCATCCTCATATATTTTCTTAGAAGGTATTTCTCCATTAACTATTTTACAAAATACACAGTCCATGACTCGCCTCCGTTGTTATTATACCAAAAAATAATTAAACTTTCAATTATTTACAGACCAGTTCTTCATTTTCTCTTCTATCGCAAACAACATCTATTATTTTGTTAGAGAGGTTTGGATTATATTGTCTTTTTACCCTTATATAATTAGTAGTATATCCCTTTATAAATCCATTATCATTTTTTGATTCAAATAAAACTTTTATTGGCTGATTTAACATATTATCTAAAAACTTATCTGTATAGTATTTTGATTTTTCTATCAATCTTTGGCTTCTCTCTTTTTTTACAAGACCAGGTATTTGATTTTTCATCTTGCTTGCTACTGTACCTTTTCTATTGGAGTATTTAAACACATGAATTTTTGAAAATTTAATCTTATCAACAAAATTCAATGTTTGCTCAAAATCTTCATCAGTTTCTCCTGGGAAACCAACAATTATATCAGTTGTAATTGCAGCATTTGGATAATATTCTCGTATTAAATTTATAGTTCTTTCATACAAATGTGTATCGTATTTTCTATTCATTGATTGAAGAATTGAATCAGAACCACTTTGTAAAGATAAATGAAAATGATCACAAAATTGTTCTACTTGACTTAATCTATCTAGAAATTTTTTGTCTACAATTCTTGGTTCTAATGAACTTAATCTTATTCTTTTAATTTTATCAATATTTGCTATATCTTCTATTACATCGATTAAACCAATATCTTTATTGTCAAAGTCTTTTCCATAGGAAGCTACATGTATGCCTGTAAGCACAATCTCTTTAAAGCCGTTATCCGCTAACCTTTTAGCTTCTAAAACTATATCCCTAATATTTCTAGAACGTATTGGACCTCTAGCGTAAGGAATTATGCAATACGAACAAAATTGACTGCATCCTTCTTGAATTTTAATGTAAGCTCTTGTCATAGAATGTTCAGTATTTATAGTTAATTCTTCAAATTCTTTATTCTTACCAATATTTTCGACCTTATTTATAATTTTATTAGATGATTTTGCCAATTCACACAATTCTACAATTTCTTTTCTATATTTTGTTCCAAGTATTACGTTTACGCCTTGGATATTTTCTATTTCATCAGGGCTAACTTGAGAATAACATCCTACAACAGCAATAACTGCATTACTGTTCTCTGATCTAATTTTAGATATTTGTTGCCTGCTTTTTCTATCTGATAAATTGGTAACAGTACAAGTGTTTAATACGAAAACATCACAATTATAATCGTCCGTTATTTCATAACCTTTCTTAACAAATAATTCAGCCATTGCTTCTGTTTCGTATTGATTAACTTTGCAGCCTAAGGTTGAAAATTTTACTTTTTTCATTATTCTATATCTCCTAATTCATATTGGATAATACTCAAAGCACAAATTGGAGCTGTATCTGCACGTAATATTCTGTTTCCTAATGAAACTGATTTAAATCCTTTCGAACTTAAATCTTGTATATTATCTTCAGATAATCCACCCTCTGGTCCAATGAAAATATTAATATCTTTATTTTTTGAATTGTACAAAAAAGATTTAAAACTTTCTTTTTCGTTTTCATAAAACACCAAATTTAAACAATTGCTTGTATTCTTTATTTCATTGATTTTGATTAGTCCTTCTATTTCAGGAATAACTGTTCTCTTCGACTGTTTCGATGATTCTAGTGCAATTTTTTCGAATCTATCTTTTTTTTTGTTCCACTTTTTATCATCTAATTTTACAACAGTTCGTTCTGTTTCCACAAATATAATTTTATTTACACCCAATTCAGTGGCTTTTTGTATAATATACTCATTCTTATCTGATTTAAGAATACATTGATACAAAGTAATATTTAATGGTGATTCATACTGTATGCTATCTTCATCTATTATTTTACATATTATTTCATTTGATGTTATTTCTTCAATTTCTGTAACAAAAATTGTATCACCAATGACTTGATGAATTAAAGAACCTTTTGAAAGTCTCAAAGAATTTTTAATATGGTTATAATCCTCACCTTTTATTAGGATTTTATCATCTATCTTATCCTCTTGATTTCTAAAAGTCCTATACATTTTTGAACCTACTTATTATACTAATCCACTCACCTTTTTCAGATACTTCTACAATTTCAAGATTGTTTTTCTCTAAAGTATTTACAATATTATCTCTTTGAGAATTTATTAATCCTGAACAAATAAATACTCCATCTTTTTTTAATGCTTTAGGTAAATCTGGAATTAAGATATCTAATACATTTAGTAATATATTAGCAACTACAACATCATATTTTTTATCTACATTATCTAGTAAAGAGCCTTTTACAGCATTTATATTAGATATTTTATTCAGATTAGCATTTTCTAATGTAGCTTTTATGGCCAACGGATCAATATCTGTAGCAAAAACTTCTTTTGCACCTAATTTTGAAGAAACTACAGAAAGTATACCCGAACCACAACCGATATCTAAAACGATCTTATCTATTAAGTTTAGTTCTTGGAGTTGTTCAATACATAAATTTGTTGTTTCATGAAGTCCTGTTCCAAAAGCCATTCCTGGATTAATTTCTACAACTTTGTGATCTGATTCATCTATATCAATCCAGCTTGGTTTGATAAGAATATTGCCGATATAAAATGGTTCGTAATATTTTTTCCATTCATTAGCCCAGTCCATATCTTCAATTTCTTTATTCTTAGAAATTTGAATATCTATATTGTTATTAATTGAAAATTCTTTTATTTGAGCTTCAATTTCGTCATAATTTACTTTATCATCTTCATAAAAAGCTTTAATGATTACATTATCATGTGGTGTAAATTCTTCATCATCTATAACAACCCAGTAAGGCTGATTTTTCTTGAAATCTAAAACATCTTGATAATCGTCTATTTGTAAATTTTCAATTCCTAAATCATATAATATCGAACTAATAATTTCATCGTATCCTTTTGGACATTTTATATCAAAACTTAACCATTTTTCCATTATTCAAACATATCCTTTATTCTATCAAATATTGATTTCTTTTCATTTACATTTAATTCTTGATTCATACTTTCTGAAAATTTAATCAATTTTTCCTTTTGCTCTTTATTTATCTTTTTAGGAACAATGATTTTCACAGTGAATAATATATCTCCTCTAGAATTAGAATTTAGATATGGAACTCCTTTTGATTTAAGTTTAAAAGTTGTATTTGGTTGAGTTCCTTCAGGAAGTTCAAATTCTTCTATACCATCTAAAGTTGGAACTTCGATTTTTGAACCAAGTACGGCTTGTGCATAAGTGATTGGCATATCAAAAACAATATCGTTATTTATTCTTTTAAAAAATTCATGTTCTCTAATTTTTATGATAACATATAAGTCACCTGGACTGCCATTATTTTCGCCATAATTACCTTCTCGCTTAACGCTCATGATAGCACCATTATTTATTCCTTTTGGTATAGTAATGTTGATTGTTTTTCTTTCGATTTCATAACCTTTGCCTTTACAATTTTCACATTTTTCATCAATTACATAACCTTCTCCATGACATTTATCACATTCAGATTGTTGTGTAAAAATTCCAAAAGGTGTTCTTTTAGTTTCATTTATAATTCCAGTACCATGACATTTTTCGCATTGGCGTTTTTCTGTTCCAGGTTTCGCACCATCGCCGTTGCATACATGGCATTTCACTTTTTTCTTGTAAGAAATCTCTTTTTTAGTTCCGTTAATAGAGTCTTCAAAATCTATTTCTAATTCAACCTGAATATTTGAACCTTTTCTAGGAGCGTTAGGATTTCTTGAATATGACCTAGAACTAAATCCTCCAAATATATCACCAAAAAAATCACCAAATATATCGCCGAAATCCGAGAAACCTCCTCCTGTACCTTGATCAAACATTCTATCACCGTACATATCATATTTCTTTCGTTTTTCTTTATCACCTAGAACCTCATAGGCACCATTAATTTCTTTAAATTTATTTTCAGCTTCTGAATCACCACTATTTATATCTGGATGATATTTCTTAGCTAATCTTCTATATGATTTTTTTATTTCTTCTTGAGTTGCATTTTCATTAACCTCAAGTATTTCGTACAAATTTTTCATTATTCACCATCCTAATATACTGACTTTTCTATTTTACTAAAAGATACAAAAAAATCAAGGGGTAAGAATTTTACCCCTTTTTTTAGATTTTTTAATTATTATTTATTTTCGTCGTCATCAACTACTTCATAATCAGCATCTACTACATCGTCATCTTTTTTTGCTTCTTGTGATGCTCCTGGTTGTTGAGCATTATTTTCATATAGTTTAGAACTTAATTTGTACATTTCTTGAGTTAATTCATCAGTTTTAGCTTTAATATCTTTGTTATCTCCAGAATCTAGGATCGATTTTAAAGCTTCTATCTTTGAATTAATATCAGATTTTTCATTTTCTGAAACTTTGTCACCCAAATCTTTAATTGTTTTTTCAACTTGATAGATTACAGATTCAGCGCTATTTTTAGTTTCAATAGTTTCTTTTTTATTCTTATCTTCTTCAGCATATTTGCTGGCTTCGTCAACTTTTCTCTTTATTTCATCATCGCTCATTTTTGTTGAAGATGTGATAGTCATAGCTTGTTGCTTTCCAGATCCTAAATCCTTAGCACTAACATTAACAATACCATTTGCGTCAATATCAAATGTTACTTCGATTTGTGGCACTCCTCTTGGTGCTGCAGGAATTTCAGTTAAGTTAAATTGTCCTAACAAAGTATTGTCAGCTGCCATTTCTCTTTCACCTTGAAGAACTTTGATTTCTACAGATGTTTGACCATCAGCAGCAGTTGTAAATACTTGTGATTTTTTTGTTGGAATAGTAGTGTTTCTTTCAATTAGTTTAGTGCAAACGCCACCTAATGTTTCAATACCTAATGACAAAGGTGTAACATCAAGTAATAATAAGTCTTTTACTTCACCTGTCAATACACCACCTTGTAAAGCTGCACCAATAGCTACACATTCATCTGGATTAATGTCTTTTTGTGGATTTTTTCCAATTAATTTCTTAACAGCTTCTTGAACTGCTGGTATTCTTGTAGAACCACCAACTAGTAATACTTTTTCTATATCATTGTGACTTAATCCAGCATCTTCTAATGCTTGTCTTACTGGTTTTAATGATTCTTCAACTAAATCAGATGTTAACTCATCAAATTTAGATCTTGTAATATCCATATTTAAGTGAACAGGAGTTCCGTTTACTGCTGAAATAAATGGTAAGTTTACATTTGTAGAAACTCTTGTAGATAATTCTTTCTTTGCATTTTCTGCTGCATCTTTAAGTCTTTGTTTAGAAGTAGGATCTTTTCTTAAATCTACACCATTTTGTTTCATGAATTCATCTGCTAGATAGTTCAATAATTTTTCATCAAAATCATCCCCACCTAGTCTGTTGTTACCACGTGTAGCTAATACTTCAAATACTCCATCTCCAACTTCAAGAATTGAAACATCAAATGTACCGCCACCTAAGTCATAAACCATAACTTTGTGTTGATCAGTTTCTTTATCAATACCATAAGCTAATGCAGCTGCTGTTGGTTCGTTGATAATTCTTTTTACGTTTAATCCAGCAATCTTACCAGCGTTTTTAGTTGCTTGTCTTTGAGAGTCTGTAAAGTATGCAGGAACTGTAATTACAGCTTCTGTAACTTCTTCTCCTAAATAGCTTTCAGTATCAGCTTTTAATTTTTGTAAAATCATCGCCGAAATTTCTTCTGGTGTATAATCTTTTCCATCAATATTTACTTTGTATTCAGTACCCATTTCTCTTTTAATTGAAGTAATTGTTCTATCTGGGTTTGTAATTGCTTGTCTTTTTGCTGTTTCTCCGACTAATCTTTCACCATCCTTAGTGAACGCTACAATTGATGGAGTAGTTCTATTACCTTCGGAGTTAGGAACTATAACTGATTCTCCACCTTCCATAACTGCTACTGCTGAATTTGTTGTACCTAAATCAATACCTATTACTTTACTCATTATAAAATCCCCCTTTAGATTTTTATCTATATTAAAAATTCTTATTTACTAACCTTGACCATTGCAGGTCTAATGCATTTGTTATTCAAAATATATCCTTTTTGGAATACTTCTAGTATCTTATCTGATCCTTTATCACTTTCTTCAGTAATAACTGCATGATGATAATTTGGATCAAATTTGTCTGAACAATCTACTTCTTCTAAGCCAAATTCCTTTAATGATAGAAGTAAGTTATCTCTAATTAACACTATTCCACTAGAAAACTCATCTTTTTCTTCTTTACTATTAATAGCTCTGTCTAAATCATCTATTATAGGTAAAATTTTCAAAATTAAAGACTCATTAGCCAATTCAATAGACTGCTGTTTTTCTCTATTTGTTCTATTTTTATAATTTATAAAATCTGCTTGTAATCTTTTTAAAGATTCTTTTAAATCCTCTATTTCAGTATTTACTACCTCATCTTTATCAACATTAATTTCTTCTTCTATAGAATCATTGTCGTTTTGATTGGTATCTTTTATCTCTAAGTCATAATCATCATTTATTGTATTATCTGAAGAATGACTTGTTTTCATATTTTCTTCATTATCTTTCATAATAATCCCCCCTAATAATTAATCCGTTAATTCTTCTCGATAATTTAAACATAGCTTCTATTGATAGTTCATAATTCATTCTCATGGGAGCTACGATAGCTATAACACCGATATTGTTTTTATTGAAGAAATAAGAACTTTTAATAATTGTATTTTCAACAAGAGGTTGTTCATTATTCTCATCCCCAACTTTAATATCTAAGAAATTATCTGAAGAATTTAGAATACTTACAATTTTGTCTTTGTCTTCAAGGTACTCTATTATGCTTTGAACTTTGCTTAAGTCATTGTATTCACTATATTTGAAAATATTTGATAAACCTTCAACAGAAACATACATAGAAGATAACTTATCTTTTTCATTTTCAATAATTTCGGTAATCGCTCCTTTAAAAAGATCATTATACTTATATTTTGAAGAAAATTCTTCTAAATTATCATAAACTTCATTTAGGTTTTTCCCTAAAAAAAGTTTTTTCAATAGAAAATTTATCTTAATTAATTCGTTTTGTTCAATGATTTGCTCTGATGAGATTACAGTATGATTTAAATCACCAGAATCATATAAAGTTATTAATACATAATTATATTCACTGATTGGAAGCAACTCTATGTGAGATAGACGCATCTTATCTGATTTTTTTAACATAGAAATCACCGGATACTGGGTTATCTCAGATATGAATTGTGAAGAAGATTTAATTAATTTTTCTGGTTCAACAATTCTTTCATATGGCTTCCTTATAGACATTAACGAAGAACTAGAATCGTCAGTTTTATACAGTTTATCCAGTATATAATCTACATACAATCTGAAAGCTTTTTGCGACGGGATTCTTCCCGATGAAATATGGGATTGTACTAAATATCCTAAATCACCTAAATCGCTCATTTCGTTTCTAATTGTTGCTGGACTAAATCCTATATTATAATTTTTCGATAAAACACGTGATCCAATTGGTTGAGCTGTCTTTATATAATTATCTATAGTAGCTAGTAAGATATTAAATTTTCTTTGCGTTAAATGTTCATTCAAAATCTCACCTCTTTTTTGTTAGCAACCTATTACCTTGAGTGATAATGAAATTATACATCACGATTACTACTATGTCAAGTGTTAAACTAAAATATCTATAAAAAAAGTATTAGATACGAAAAATCCCTGATCTGTAAAGCTTAAATGATTATTTTCTAATGTTAATAATCTTTCTTTAATCCACTTATCTATCATGTTTTTGTTATTCTTATATAAATCTATGCCAAACTTTTCATTGTATTCTTTTAAATCTAATCCTTCTTTTAATCTCATATTAGTTATTATAAATTCAAATTCTCTCTTTTCTAAATCAATATTCTCTGAAAAATTTATTGGCTTTTGTTCATTTATTATTTTTCTCTTATAGTTAGGATAGAAAAACTCATTGGTATATCTTTTCTGGTTAATATATCCAGATGAAGATAATCCAAACCCATAATAATTTTCATCTTTCCAGTAAATTTTATTATGTTTGGATTCAAAATCGTCTTTTGCAAAATTTGAAATTTCATAGTGATTATAATCTTCTAACCCTTTACAAATTTTTAGATACATTTCATATTCGATATCGTCATTTCTATTGATATCTTCATAATCTTTATAAAATTTAGTTCCTGGTTCTAGAATCATGTTATACCAGGATACGTGATTTGGAGCAAGTTTTCTTATATAATTAAGATCATTGTCCAAAGATTCTAAAGTTTGATTTGGAAATCCGAATATTAAATCAATTGAAATATTATCAATATATTGTTTAATTATGTCAAAAGATTTTAAAACATCTGTTACTTTATGCCCCCTTCCTAAAAATCTGTTATATTCATCATTGAATGATTGTACACCCAAAGAGATTCTATCTACACCAATACTTTTATATGATACTATTTTTTCTTTTGTGACAAATTCAGGATTACATTCAATAGTAAATTCCTTTATTTGTAAATCAAAACACTTATTTAAGAGATTGTATATTTCTTTGATATATTTTGAATCTACAAGATTGGGAGTTCCTCCACCTATATAAATGGTATCTATCTTCTCATTTGGATTTTTGTAAATAGTTATTTCTTTCTGTAGTAATCTAAAGTATTCATCAACTCTATTATATTGTTTTGTCATGGTTGAAAAATCACAGTAATTACATTTATAGTTGCAAAAAGGTATGTGAATATAAATTCCTTTCATAATTCCTCCTACAAAAATAAGCCAAACTTTCGCTTGGCTTAATAATTTTAATTTCCTTCATCGTATTTTAATACTGATAAGAAAGCTTCTTGAGGAACATCTACACTACCTACAGACCTCATTCTCTTCTTACCTTCTTTTTGTTTTTCTAAAAGTTTACGTTTTCTAGTTATATCTCCGCCGTAACATTTAGCAAGTACATCTTTTCTGTATGCTTTAATAGTTTCTCTTGCTATTATCTTGTTTCCTATAGCTGCTTGTACAGGAATTACAAATTGATGTCTAGGTATTTCATCTTTCAGTTTTGTTACTATTTTTCTAGCTCTTTCATAAGCCAAGTCTTCATGTACAATAATTGTTAAAGCGTCGACTTTTTCTGAATTAATCATTATTTCAAGTTTTATTAAATTTGATTTTTCATATCCAATTAATTCATAATCTAATGATGCGTAGCCTCTAGTTTTTGATTTTAATGCGTCATAGAAATCATAAATCACTTCATTTAGTGGTAATTTATACTTTATAGTTACTCTCTTTTCATCAAGATATGTCATATCTATGAAAGTACCTCTTTTGCCTTGACAAAGTTCCATGATTACTCCTACATAATCAGTAGGTGTCATAATTTCTGCATGAACAACAGGTTCTTCAACATAATCTATTTCAGTCTCTTTTGGGAAATTCGTAGGATTTTGGATCTCTATTTCAGTGCCATCTTTTTTATGAACTTTATAGATTACGCTTGGCGCAGTAGCAATGATATCAAGGTCGAATTCTCTATCTAGTCTTTCTTGAATGATTTCCATGTGTAATAGTCCTAAAAATCCACATCTCAATCCAAAACCTAATGCTATTGACGTTTCGTTTTCAAATGTTAAAGCCGCATCATTAACTTGTAACTTTTCTAAAGCATCTCTTACAGAATTAAAATCTTCTCCTTCAGCTGGATAAATACCACAATAAACCATTGGCGTCACTTGCTTATATCCTTCCAAAGGTTTATCAACAGGATTGTTTTTATCAGTAATAGTGTCGCCCACTCTTGCATCCTTTACATTCTTAATGCTGCAAACAACATATCCAACATCTCCAGCACTGATTTCATCAGTGCTTATCATTCCAGAAGAAGTATATCCACATTCAGTAACTTCAAATGTCTTGTTTGTAGACATCATTAATATTTCTGATCCAGGTTTTATGCATCCATCAAAAACTCTTACATAAACAACAACACCTTTGTAAAAATCATAATAAGAATCAAATATTAATGCTTTTAAAGGTTTGCTTTCATCGCCGATTGGAGCTGGAACATTATTTACAATGTCTTCTAATACATCTACAATATTTATTCCTTCTTTAGCGGATACTGCAGGGACATTTTCAGCATCTAATCCAATAATATCTTCTATCTCTTTTTTTGCAAAATTAATGTCAGCACTCGGTAAATCAATCTTGTTAATAACTGGTAAAATTTCTAAATCTTGATCAATGGCTAAGTATACATTTCCAAGTGTTTGTGCTTCTACACCTTGAGTTGCATCAACAATTAATACAGCACCCTCACATGCTTTTAATGATCTGCTAACTTCATAAGTAAAGTCTACGTGACCAGGAGTATCTATCAAATTAAGTATATATACGTTATTATCTTTTGCTTTGTAAAACAATTTTATGGCTTTTAATTTGATTGTTATTCCTCTCTCACGCTCTAAATCCATGGAATCTAAAACCTGTTCACTCATTTCTCTATGAGTGAGCATACCAGTTTCTTCAATTAATCTATCAGCTAAAGTTGACTTTCCATGATCTATATGTGCAATTATCGAAAAATTTCTTACGTATTTTTTATCATATTTCATTTAAATCTCCTAAATCGAACCAATTTTATCAACGGGATATAGTCTAAAGAAAACAACACCAAGTATGTAATCTTTTTTTATAGGCCCAATATACCTGCTATCATTATAACTACCATGCTCTCTATCATCATTTATGACAAAATACTCGTCATCATCTAAAACCCATTTATTATTATTCAACTTCTTCGATTGTTGTAATAAAATATATGGTTCATATATTTTCTTTCCATTAATAAATATATCATCATTTATAATTTCAACGGAATCTTTTGGTTTAGCAATAACTCTTGCGATACAAATTTTTGAATTTTTTTCATCATAATACTCAACTATATCAGTATTTTTTATGTATCCAGTTACCTTATTCAATTTATTAATTAGTAAAAAATCTCCTGAATTCAGTGTTGGACTCATGTTAGATGTTTTTAAAAATTGCGTTTCTAATATATAAGTTTTGATTACAAATACAACAATAAATGCTATAAATATTGTAAAAAGTATATTTGATAACTTGCTATTCATAAATTTCTTCATATTATCACCATTCTTTACCAACCTATTATAACATAATTTGCGAATAATGTTCTAGATTACTTGAAATAATTAAATCTATAGTGTATAATAATAACACTGTTCAAAAATAAAGGAGGGATATTATGGCAAATATTAAATCAGCAATTAAAAGAATTGATGTAACTAAACTTGAAACAGCTAGAAATAAATCTAAAAAATCAGCTATCAAAACTTTTATTAAGAAATTTGAAGCAGCGATTGAAAAAAACGATAAAGAAGATGCTACTAAATTATTTAACTTAGCAACTAAAAAGATTGATCAAGCCGCAAGCAAAAACACAATTTCTAAAAACAGTGCAGCTAAAAAAATTAGCAGAATGGCTAAAGAATTGAACAAATTAGCATAATAATAATGTAAAGGATCCATTACATTATTTAAAGGTTGAATTAAATTCAACCTTTATTTTTTTGCTAAAATATCGCATATACTATTTTCAATATAATACTTTGAGTTTAAAGTATTAGATTTTAAAGTTATTTCTATTTCGTACATTTTATGAATAGCAAATCTTAATTGATCATATCTCCAAATTTTAACAAAATTTTGAATTTTGTTTAGCTCATATGATGAAATTTTTAACTTTTTTGTAATTTCATTTGGAGATACTTTTAAACGCAACAATTCTTTTAAATATAATAAATTTCTAAACAGTCTAATAATCATATGAAGTGTTTTAAAACTATCTGATGTATCATTTATCAGTAAATCTAAATAGTATATTGTCTCAGATAAATTTTTCTGTGCTATTGAATCCGTTAAATCAAATATATTTTTATCATACTGATTTATTAAAGAATTCAAATCTTGTTCTGTTATTTCTTCTTTTTCTAAGTTTTTAAATTTATCAAGTTCATTATTAACATCAATTAATGTCTTTTCAGAATTTTTAATAAGATATAGAGAATACTCAATGAAAATATTAACAATATTATTATTAAGCTTCTTACCTTTTAGATAATTAATTATATATTCTTTGAATTGATTTCTGTTTAACTTATTGAATTCAATATCAGCACCATAATGTGCTATTTCTTTCAATAATTTCGACTTAAATACATTGCCGTATGATGTTATGATTATCAAAGTATATTCTGGAATATTTTTAATATAAAGCATCAGCTTGTCAATGTTATATTTATTTTTAGAAATTCCAGTTTTACTTAAGTCTACATCATCTATTAAGATAAGCCTTTTATCACTGAACATAGGAATAGTCTCGGATGAGCTATATATTTTTTCAAAATCTGATAAGTCGTATTCATCAAAACTTTGAGCATTGTAGTGTTCTTTAATTAATGATAGATATTTTTCTATATAAAATTTTTCTTCTCCGTGTATCAGTACTAAATTGGATAGTAAATTATTATCTAATTTTTGTTTCGCCAATGAAAAATCCATTTTTCACTCCTCTATTTTTAAAGTAAAGCAATATAACAACTGTCGTAATAATCGAATTCTGTTCTTCTACTAGAAAATGAATAATCGAATATTTATCTCTATTGGCTCTAATAGAATTAAAAAATTTGCTAGAAACAACCTCGATATTTCCATCTAAATCAGTTCTTTTTATAGGGATATTAAGTTTATTTAATCTATCTAATGTTTGATGATGTGGGTGTCCATATTCATTCCTTAATCCTACAGAAATAACAGCCAATTTCGGTCTAACTGTTTTTAAAAAATGAGAATCTGAACTACTTTTACTTCCGTGATGAGAAACTTTTAATATATCAGATTTAATATCATCTTTTAAAATATTTCTTTCATACTCACCAGAAATATCACCCGTAATAAGTAATGAAATATTATTAATATATAATTTGTAAACAATAGATTTGTCGTTTTCTTCGTTACTAATCGGTTTATCTATAATCTTAATATCAACATTACCAATTCTTATATTTTGTTTGTTTCGTAAGCTTACATAAACATTGCCCTGATTGTATTTCTTTTTTAATATTTTGTCTCCATTAATTCTGGATAAAACTATTGGATTATATGATTTGTTAATATTTATTAGATTTTTACTATGATCCTCATCAAAATGTGTTAAAAACACATACTCAAGGTTATTTAAACCTATTTTATGAAGATATTCCATAAGATTCTCTCCAGACTTATCTTCTGACTTATAAGATCCTCCCGTATCTATCATAAAGCTTTTAATATATTGTCTAACAAGTAAACAATCACCTTGGCCAATATCAACAAAATTTATCTTTGTAATTGGATTTATAATATTTAAAATTAAAGGTAATATTAAACTAAGGAATAACATATTTGTTAGAGTCTTTTTATTAAAATTATTTAAAGTTTTGATATAGTGCCTATTATATGTTGTAAATATTATTATATAATATAAAATTATCATTAAAATAGAAAAACTCATGAAATTAGTACTATGTATACCTAAAAAATCAATTGTAGCAAAAATATAGCTTATAGTTTTTAAACACAATTTTATAAGTTGAACAAATATATAATTGATACTATTAGGTATCAAAAGTACAATTGCAGTTAATTGGATTACCACTGTAAAAATCGGCAATATAATGGTATTTCCGATAATAAATCCTATGGTGTATTCATTAAAAAATCTTAATTGTATCGGTAATAATATTAAATAAACCATTCCAGATAATAAAAAATAATTATATAATTTTTTATTATATTTTTTGAATCTAGGATACAAATAAATTATGGTAAATGTTGCTAAAAAAGAAAAAATGAATCCAACGTCTAACAAATTATAAGGGTTTATCAGCAAAATAATAATAGCTGCGATTGTTAAATTATTTAAATCAAACCAATCTATTTGCATTTGATTAGATAATTCTACTATCACTAACATTATAAAAGCTCTAACAATAGATGAAGGTAAACCTACTGCATATCCGTAAATTGCAATTAATATTAGTGAAATCCAAGAAATAAGTTTTCTATTAATCTTAAATATTCCAAATAATTTATTAAAAATGGTATATAAAATTATAATATGCAGTCCGCTTATCGCAAATACATGACTAATTCCTAGTGCGTTAACAGCATTTGTATAGTCATCGCTCAAAAAGTTAGAACCTGTAAATACAGATTTTAACACTGAAGATTCTTCGCCGTTAAAGTTGGAATCTAATTTAAAAACTATGTGATTTAAAACTAATTTTCTAATTTTTAATAGAGGTGATTTAGATTTCCCAATTATTTCTGGATTAGTTCTACAGTATATATCTCCATATATGTTATTTTTTAGCAAATAATTTTTATAGTTAAACATATATGGATTACCATTTGTGTAAGCCTTATTAACCTTTGATCTGATATTTACTTTATCACCAATTTCTAAATCTTTTTTAGTAGTTACTAAAAATTTTATATTGTTATTATTAGTTAGCTTTACAATATACTTTTTATTAGACCTATTTTTATTAATTACTACGGCATTAACATCTAAAAATTCATTATCTTTGATTGAATTGTATTTAGCATCAATTGTATTCAAATGAATTATAGTCAAAAAAAGTACTAGTAAAGATATAATAAGTTTCTTTTTATCTTTAAATAAAACTATACCTGTTACCACTACATCAATTGCAATAAATATAGGATTAAAATATATGTATAAAATTGTTGCTGAAATTATCTGTATCAAAATGATTGTAGTGATTAGCATTTTACACCTAATTAATAGGAATCACAGCAATTAGCTGTGATTCCTGATATGTTTATTTGCTTAAATTATAAAAAGTTTTTATCCCATCATAAACTGCAGTAGATTCTAGCATATCTTCAATTCTTAATAATTGATTATATTTGCAGATTCTATCAGTTCTTGAAGTTGAACCAGTTTTAATTTGTCCAGCATTTGTTGCAACCGCAACATCAGCTATAGTTGTATCTTCAGTTTCCCCAGATCTGTGAGATATTACAGCTGTATATCCATGTCTTTTTGCAAGTTCAATTGCATCAAGAGTTTCAGTCAAAGTTCCTATTTGATTTAATTTAATTAAAATAGAATTACAAACTCCCATTTCAATACCTTTTTGCAATCTCTTAACATTTGTTACAAATAAATCATCGCCGACTAATTGAATTTTAGAACCTAATTCTTGAGTCAATTTTTTCCAACCATCCCAATCATCTTCAGCTAATCCATCTTCTATAGAAATTATTGGATATTTCTCAACTAAGTTTTTGTAATATTCTATCATTTCGTCACTTGTTCTAACTGCGTTGTCTCCAGCCATGTTGTATTTACCATCTTCGTAGAATTCACTAGCAGCTGCATCTATAGCAATCATTACATCTTTTCCTGGTTCATATCCAGCTTTTTTTATAGCTTCAACTATAGTTTGTAATGCTTCTTCATTAGACACAAGATTTGGTGCAAATCCACCTTCATCCCCAACAGCTGTATTTAGTTTTCTAGACTTTAATACATTTTTTAGATTATGAAATACTTCTGTACCAATTCTTAAAGATTCTTTGAAATTTTCTCCGCCTACTGGCATAATCATAAATTCTTGAATATCAACATTATTATCAGCATGTTGTCCGCCGTTTAAGATATTCATCATAGGAACAGGTAAAGTTTTTCCATTAACTCCTCCTATATATTCAAATAATCTTTGACCATTTTCATCGGCAGCTGCTTTTGCTACGGCTAGAGATACCCCTAAAATAGCATTAGCACCAAGTCTAGATTTGTTTTCTGTTCCATCTAATTCTATAAGATAATTATCTATTCCAACTTGATCGAACACATCCCATCCTACCAATTCGTCAGCTATTTCTAAGTTAACATTATCAACTGCCGTTTCTACGCCTTTTCCTAAAAATCTTTTTTCATCATTATCTCTTAGCTCTACTGCTTCATGTACTCCTGTAGAGGCACCTGAAGGAACTATTGCTGAACCCATCGCCCCAGCTTCAGTGTAAACTTCCACTTCAACTGTTGGATTTCCCCTTGAATCTAATACTTCTCTTGCGTAAACATCAATTATTGAACTCATTATTTACTCTCCTTTTTAATTAAAGATTTACCTGTCATTTCTGCAGGTTTTTCTATATTCATCAATTCTAAAATTGTTGGTGCTATATCTGCTAAAATTCCATTATTTAATTTGATATCTTTTTCAGGATATTCTATGAATGGCACTGGATTAGTTGTATGTGCCGTAAATGGTCCACCAGTCATTTCATCAATTAAATATTCACTATTCCCATGATCTGCAGTTATTAAAGCATGATATTTTCCATTTTTATCTATGGCTGTTAATATTTCATCCAAACATTTATCAACAGTTTCGACGGCTATCTTATCTGCAGAAATAACACCTGTGTGACCAACCATATCAGAATTAGCAAAATTTAATATAATTAAGTCATATATATCCTTATTAATAACATCAACAACGTGATTTTTAACTTCGATAGCACTCATTTCTGGCTTAAGATCGTAAGTGGATACTTTTGGAGATGGAACTAAAATTCTATCTTCGTTTTTAAACTCTTTTTCTATACCACCATTAAAGAAAAAAGTTACATGTGCATATTTTTCTGTTTCTGCAATTCTTAATTGTTTTAATCCTTTTTCGGAAACAATTTGACCTAATACATTATTGTATCCTTGTTTTGGATATGCAATTTGTACATTTTTTATAGTTTTATCGTACTCTGTCATTGTAACAAACGAAATGTCTTTGAATTTTTTTCTAGCAAAACCATCAAAATCATCATCAACAAACGCTCTAGTAAGTTGTCTAGCCCTGTCTGGTCTGAAATTAAAGAATACAAATGAATCTCCATTTTCAACTTTTATTCCTTGATTATTTTCATCTACTATCGCACATGGTTCGATAAATTCATCGGTGATATTTCTATCATAACTTTTTTGTAGATATTGTATCGGATCATTGGTATTATTTCCTTCACAATTGGTAATACAATTATATGCTTTCTCAACTCTATCCCATCTTTTATCTCTATCCATCGCATAATATCGACCACAAACAGATGCAATTGTTCCAACACCAATTACTTTAATATCATCTTGTAATTTTTTTATATCATTTTTTTCTGAAGTTGGAGATACATCTCTTCCATCAGTAAAGCAATGTATTACAACATCTTTAAAGTCTAATTTCTTGCATAATTTCAAAATTGCTACAAGATGATCATAATGTGAATGGACTCCACCAAAAGAAAGTAACCCTAATAAATGAAGTCTTTTTCTGTTTTCTTTCGTTTTTAAAATAATATTTTTTAAGATTTCATTCTCATAAAATTTTCCAGATTCTATTTCATTGGAAATTTTACTCAAATCTTGAAAGATAATTCTACCAGAACCTATATTCATGTGTCCTACTTCAGAATTACCCATTTGACCGGCTGGTAGTCCTACCTCATTTCCAGATGCAATCAATTGTGAATTCGGGTATTCACTCATGAGTTTATCGAAAGTTGGAGTATCAGCTAGTTTTATAACATTGCCAGGATAATCCTTACCTAGTCCCCAGCCATCTAAAATTATTAGTATTAATTTGTTTTTTTTATTTTCCATAATTAATAAGTTTAGAAAAACTTTCAGCTTCTAAACTTGCACCCCCTACTAAAGCTCCATCAATGTCCTCTTTTGACATTATGTCCAATATATTTTCAGGTTTTACACTTCCACCATATTGTATCCTAACTGAATCTGCTAAATCTTTGCTATACATTTTCGACAATAAATTCCTGATAAATTTACACATAGATTGAGCATCATCACTAGAAGCTGTCTTTCCAGTTCCAATAGCCCATATAGGTTCATAAGCAATGACTAGTTTGGACATTATGTCCTTCTCATTTATCCCTTTCAAGTCTAATCTGATTTGTGATTCAACTACCTCTTCGTGTCTATTGGATTCTCTTTGTTCTAAATTTTCTCCGCAACAAAGTATTGGTTTAATATCGTGTTTTAATGCAGATGCTATTTTTTTATTTAATAATTCGTCATCTTCTTTAAATATGGTTCTTCTTTCAGAATGACCAATTATAACATAGTCAATGCCCAAATCTTTAAGCATATTTGGAGAAACTTCTCCAGTAAAAGCACCACATTCTTCATAATACATATTTTGTGCGCCTGTAGAAATATTTGAATTTCTTAAATCTTCAGTAAGTGTTTTTAAAGACGTGAATGGAGATATAATACAAGCTTCAACATTATCAGAAATATCTAAACATTTTAAATCATTTATAAACTGCTTAGTTTCTCCGTCAGTCTTGTTCATTTTCCAATTTCCTGCAATTAAAGGTTTTCTCATAATATTATCTCTCATCAATACAATCTATACCTGGTAAAACTTTGCCTTCTAGGAATTCTAAAGAAGCACCTCCACCAGTTGAAACATGTGTTACTTTATCTTTATTTCCAGATTTTGCAATTGCTGAAGCGCTATCTCCACCGCCAACGATAGTTGTAGCTTTTGATTTAACTAAAGAATTTGCAATTTCAAAAGTACCTTTACTAAATTGTTCGATTTCAAATACTCCCATAGGTCCATTCCATACGATAGTTTTAGACTTTTGTATTTCTTCATCAAATATCTTTATTGTTTTAGTACCTATATCAAATCCAGCTATATCATCTGTAAAATCGTCAATATTGATTACTTTAGAATCTGATTCTTCACTCATTTCTTTGGCTACTACAAAGTCAACAGGCAAGAAGATTTTAACACCTTTTTCTTGAGCTTTTTCTAAAAGAGATTTTGCTAAATCTAATTTATCTTCTTCAATCAATGATTTTCCTACATTTTTGCCTTTTGATTTAATAAAAGTAAATGCCATAGCGCCTCCTATTAAAATTGTATCAACTTTATCTAATAGATTTTCTATAACACCTATTTTATCAGAAACTTTTGCACCACCTAATATTGCTGTAAATGGTCTTTCAGGATTTTCTAGAGCTTTACCCATTATTTCTATTTCTTTTTGAACTAAAAATCCTACAGCACTTGGTAAAAATTTCGAAACACCAACATTTGAAGCGTGAGCCCTATGACTAGTTCCAAAAGCATCATTGACATATAAATCAGCTAATTGTGATAATTCTTTAGAAAATGTTTGATCATTCTTTTCTTCTTCTTTTCTAAACCTTGTATTTTGAATTAGCATAATTTCTTTAGGTTGCAATTTTTTACTTTCTTCAATAACAGAATCGTCAACGACTTTGTCACTATCTATAAACTTTACGTCTTGTCCAATCATTTCTGAAAGCTTTTGTGCGACTGGTTTCAATGAGAACTCAGGTTTAGGTTCTCCTTTTGGTCTGCCTAGATGACTCATTAAAATAACTTTTGCATTGTTATCAATTAAATACTTTATTGTAGTTAATGAGGCTTCTATTCTATTTGTATCAGTAATTATACCTTCTTTAATAGGGACATTAAAATCTACTCTTACAAGTACCCTTTTATTTTCAACATTTAAATCTTTTAGTGTTTTTTTATTCATAGATTAACCTTTCTTTGAAAAGAGTCGATTGTAAAATATTTTACCATCGACTCTTAATTGTTTTATTATCTTGTAGCTATTATTTTTGCTAAATCAAATACTCTTGAACTATAACCCCATTCGTTATCATACCAAGAAGCAATTTTTACCATATTACCTAATGCGTATGTCATATCAGCATCAAATATTGAACTTCTTTCATCTCCGATAATATCAGAAGATACTAATTGATCTTCAGAATATCCTAAGATTCCTTTCAATTCACCTTCACTAGCTTTTTTCATTGCATTATTAATTTCTTCTTTTGTAACTTCCTTACCTAAAAGAACAGTTAAATCTGTAATAGATCCAGTAGGAGTTGGTACACGAACTGCTAGTCCAGTCATTTTACCTTCTAATTGAGGAAGAACTTTACCAACTGCTTTCGCAGCACCTGTTGTAGTTGGAATCATACTCAATGCAGCTGCCCTCGCACGTCTTAAATCTTTATGGTGAGCATCTTGAATATTTTGATCGTTTGTATATGCATGGATTGTTGTCATTAATCCTTTTTCAATTCCAAATTCATCATCTAATACTTTAGCAACAGGAGCCAAGCAATTAGTTGTGCATGATGCATTTGAAACAATGTCATCAGTTTCAGGATTGTATTCTTTATCATTAACACCAACAACAATCATTTTTACATCAGATTTTCCTGGAGCAGTCAATAATACTTTTTTAGCACCAGCTTTAAGATGTTTTGATAAGCCTTCCTTATCTTTAAATGCACCTGTAGAATCGATAACTAAATCAACACCCAATTCTTTCCATGGCAATTCTTCTGGATTTCTACTATTAACTACCTTAATCTCTTTTCCACCTATTTTAATTTTGTCATCTGCAATTACTTCAACTTCTTTTTCAAAAGTACGATAAATTGAATCAAATTTTAAAAGGTGAGCATTTGTTTTTAAGTCACTTGTAATGTTTAATGCTACTAATTCGAGATCAGGATCATTTTTTTGCATCAAAATCCTAGTCACATCTCTACCTATTCTTCCAAATCCACTAATTGCTACTTTCATTTATTCCTCCTTGAATATTTCTTATTACATACTTTTATTATATACCCGTTTTTTGTTTTTTTAAATCAATATATTATACTTCAATATGAAGTGTATAATTTGATATATTCGTACAGTGGTCAGATATTCTTTCTAAGTTTGATAAAATATCTAGGAAATTTACACCAACTGTTGGATCACATTCATTATTATTAATTCTTTTAATATGATTATGTCTATATTTTTTCTCTAAGAAGTCCACATTATTTTCTATATTTGCAACTTTAGAAGCAAGCGATTGATCGTTGTTTTTGAATGCCATAGTTGAATCAATTATAGCATTTTCAACATTAGTATATAAATCTTTATACTCATCTATAGCTATCTTGCTAAATTCTTTGTCTTCATCGAAAATAAGAGTAACTATTCCACATATGTTCTCAACATGGTCTCCTATCCTTTCAAGGTCGTTTAGCATGTCTTGCATTATGAATATTTGTGTATGCTCTTGATCAGAAATAGATTTATTAGACAATTTCACTAAATATTCCACAATATGTTTTTCTAAATTATTAATTCTTTTTTCTTCTTCTAATATTTTTGTTTTCAACTTTTTATTACCGGTCATGAAGTATTCATCTACATTCTTGAAGTTTTGATAAACTATATCGCTCATTCTATTTACCTCAAGTCTTGCTTGTTCAACCGCAATAGATGGAGTTTCTAAAATTCTATCATCTAAATATTGTAAATCTTTAGCATGCTCTTCACCAGGAACAATTTTCATTGCCGCTTTTACTAAAAAGCTTGATACTGGAAGTTGTAATGCTACGTTTACAATATTGAAGAGTGTATGATAGTTTGCTATTTGTCTAGATACATTAAGTGGAGTAAGCATATAAACAATATTTTGAATTATTTTATTCAAAAATACTAATACGACAACTGTACCTATTAGATTGAATAATAAGTGAATAATCGCCGCTCTTTTTGCATTTTTCCCTGCGCCTATTGAAGACAATAGTGCCGTTGTTGTTGTACCAATATTTCCACCCAGTAATAAAGGCGCTGCTTGATTGATTGATAATAGTCCTTGCTTTCCTAACGCTTGTATTAAACCTATGGATGCTGAAGATGATTGTACAGCTGTAGTTAAAAAGAATCCAACAAAAACACCAATTATTGGAGAATTAAGTTTAAGTAGTGCATTTTTAAACCATAATTCTTTTGATAGAGGATTTAACCCATCGCCCATTGTATTCATTCCGATGAAAATTAAACCTAAACCAACAAAAACCTCACCTAAGTTCTTTTTCCTGTCATCTTTCGCACTCATATATAAAAGTACCCCAAATGCAACAATTAATGGGGCATATTTTGCAATATCAAATGCGATGATTTGAGCAGTAATAGTTGTACCGACATTAGCACCGATAATTACACCTACAGCTTGATTTAAGGGCATAATACCAGCGTTTACAAAACCTACCACCATTACTGTTGCTGCGGATGATGATTGTATAACCATAGTAACAATAATACCTAAAAGTACCCCTATATATTTGTTTCTAGTTAATGATCCTACTATCATTTTTAATTTATTACCTGACGATTTTTGAAGGCCCTCTCCCATTATTGTCATGCCGAACAAGAATAATGCTAAACCACCTAAAACCGGAGTTATAATTTCCATAAAACCTCCTATTTCAATTCCGGAAAATTAATTTGTCTCAATGCTTCAAACAATACTATATTGCAAGAATTTGCTAAATTCAAAGATCTGTCTATTTCCATATTCATAGGTATTTTTATGGAATGCTCTTTATGTTTACTTACCAAATCTTTGTCTATTCCTGAAGATTCTTTTCCAAACACCAAATAATCTCCATCTTTATACTCCACTTCATGATAATAATGGGTTGCAAAAGTTTCAACATAAAAAACTCTATCATTTCCCTTTATGTATTCCAAAAATTCATCAATATCATCATGAATAACTAAATCAACTTTATCCCAATAATCCATTCCAGACCTTTTTAATAATTTATCATCCAATCTAAAACTAAAAGGTCTAACTAAATGTAACCTCGTATTGGTAAGAACACAAGTTCTTCCAATATTTCCAGTATTTGATGGCTTTTCTGGCTCTAATAGAACAATATTTAACATATCCACCTCTTAACAATCTCATAACTATTCTCTAACAATCCCATAAAAAATATACCATAAAAGAAATAGTATTTCAATTTTAATAATGAATAAAATTTTAAAATAAAAGACCATCTACACAAAAAAGTAGACGGTCTTTTAATTATAAATATTTTTTTATTCTTTCAACTATTTTTTCAGTTGTAAAACCAAAATGTTCCATTATTTTATTTCCTGGAGCACTCATACCGAATTCGTCGATTCCGATATTCAAACCATTTAGTCCAGTATATTTTTGCCATCCATAAGTTGATAAGCACTCAATACTTACTCGTTTTTCTATATTTTTAGGAATAACAGAATCTTTGTATTTTTGATCTTGTTTATCAAAAATTTCTTGACACATCATAGAAACAACTTGAGCTTTAATACCTTCTTTTTCAAGAATTTCGCTGGCATCTAAAGCAAGTTTTACCTCGGAACCTGTAGCAATTATAACTAAGTCTGGAGCTTCTTGTTTTTTAAGAACGTATCCTCCTTTTAAAGCACCTTCATTAGTTTCTTTTAAATTAACTAATGTTTGTCTTGATAATACCAAAGCTGATGGAGTTTCTTTGTTTTCTAATGCTATTTTATATGCCATTGCTGTTTCGAATCCGTCTGCAGGTCTAAGTGTATTTAAATTTGGAATAGTTCTTAACATTGCTAATTGTTCTATAGGTTCATGAGTTGGGCCATCTTCTCCAACACCAATCGAATCGTGTGTTAATATATATATAACTTGTCTCTTCATTAAAGCCGACAATCTCATAGCTGGTTTTAAATAATCTGAGAAAATCATGAATGTAGCACAATATGGAATTAATCCACCGTACAAACTTATACCATTGCTTATAGCGGCCATCGCATGTTCCCTAACACCAAATTGTATATTTCGACCAGATCTAATTATTTGTGTAAATACTTCCAATCCATCCATAAATGTTTTATTGGATGGTGCTAGGTCAGCTGAACCACCAACAATATTTAATTGCTTATCTTTTAGTCTATTTAATAATACATGTGAGTATGATCTTGTAGCATCATCTTTTTCAAAACTAGTAAACTCTTCTGATGTTAAATATTCTTCATCAATTTCTTTTGATAAAAATTTCATTAATTTATCGTAAAGATCTCTATGAGTTTGTTTATAGTCTTCAAACATATTTTCCCATTCAGAATAATATTTTTCTTTTTCAATAACAGATTGTTCAAAAAGATCTTTAACTTCTTGTGGAATATAGAACTCTTCGGTAAAGTCTAATCCTAATTTTTCTTTCAAACTTGGAATGTTATCTTTACCAATTGGAGCTCCGTGTGCCTTTGCAGATCCTTCAACAACACTTCCATAACCAATTTTTGTTTTAATTTCAATAAACGATGGTTTATCAGTTGTTTTTGCATGTTTGATAGTTTCTCTTATTTTTTCTATATCATTACCATCTTCTACAAAGTAAGTATCCCATCCTAATGCTTCATATCTAGCTCTGACATTTTCTGAAAAAATATTTTTAGTATCCCCTTCAATTGTTATATTGTTAGAATCATATAAACAAATCAATTTTGATAACTTTAATGATCCAGCTATAGAACTAGCTTCATTTGTTATGCCTTCTTGAAGACAACCATCACCAACAATTGTATAAGTATAGTTATCAAAAATTTTGTGATTTTCAGTATTAAATTGGCTTGCCAAATATTCTTGAGCAATTGCCATACCAACAGCCATACTCAATCCTTGTCCTAAAGGGCCAGTTGTAGCATCAATTCCTTTTGTGTGCAAATATTCAGGATGTCCTGGTGTCAAACTGTTATATTGTCTAAATTCTTTTAAATCATCTAATGTTATTCCAAATCCAAATAAATGTAAAATCGAATATAACATAGCAGAACCATGACCAGCTGATAAAATAAACCTGTCTCTATTTATCCAATCACTGTGTTTTGGCGAAAAATGCATTATATCGTTAAATAATGTAAATGTCATCGGGCTTGCACCTAAAGGAAGTCCAGGGTGTCCCGAATTTGCTTTTTGAATCATTTCTACAGATAATAATCTAATAGTATTAATAGCTAATTGTTTTTTGTCCATATCATTCTCCTCTTTAAAATTCCAATGTTATTATATCATATTATTCATACTACTTTAATGAATATTTACTTCCAATGTCAACGACAATTCCCAATAATTCCATTTTAGTTAAACTCATCAATACATCAGAGATATTTTCATTTAATTTTAAAGAAATCTCATCTGGCGAATTTGCATCAATTTTTAATAAATTAAATATTTTACTTTCTAGTTCATTTAAATCAAAACTTAATTGAGGCTTTTCTATAAATTTATTTTGAAATTCTGGTATTTGACTTATTATATCCAAAACATCTGTTAATAGGTATGCACCATCTTTGATTAATTGATTAGTACCTGTCGAATAAACTGAGTTAATGTTTCCTGGCACAGCAAATATATCTCTTCCTTGTGATAAAGCATAAGATGATGTAATTAATGTACCGCTTTTTTCTTTTGCTTCTATAACAACAGTAGCTAGTGACAATCCAGATATTATTCTATTTCTAAATGGAAAATTATATGGCATTGGTGCTATTCCAAAAGGATATTCACTCATAATTACTCCATTATGTGATGAAATCATTTCTTGGAAAACTCTATAATTACTTTGAGGATAAACTTGATCTATTCCGCATCCTAAAACTCCTATTGTTTTATTGTTATTTTCCAGAGCAGTTTGATGAGAAATTTTGTCAATTCCTAGTGCCAATCCACTTACTACCGGGATTTTATATTGTGAAATCTCTGAAACAAATTTTTTACAAGCATATGACCCATATTGACTACATTTTCTTGCTCCAACAAAAGAAACTGAATTATCAAAATCTTCATTTAGCTCTCCTTTGTAATATAAAGTATACGGAGCATCATCAATTTCAAGTAATTTTTTCGGATATTTTGAATCACCATATGTAGTAAATTTTATACTATTTTTCCACAATTTTTCTTTGTACAGATTAATATCAAACTTTTTTATATTTTTAAAAATAAATTCGTAAATTTTAGGATCAACTTCTAAAAGTTTTTTTGCATTATCATAAACAATATCATCAAGTGTATTATAATTTTCAAGAATCGGACCTATCCAATTATAATTTGTATTCAAACTACTTAAAAATAGTAATAAATCTGAATCCATATCATACCCCTTTTCTTTACTTATAGAATACCATTATTAAATATATTTTTACAATAAAAAAAGCCGATTATTATAAAATAATCGACTAATTTATTAATATATAATAACCGGCATCCCATTTTCAGCAGTATTAAAAATTGTGCGAACTGGTTTTATAGGAGTATTAATACAACCATGGCTTCCGGCACCATTAAATACTTGTCCACCATATGCTGCTCTTGCTTTTGTATCATGTATTCCTACACCAGTATAATCAATTTGCATCCAATAATCGACGTGAACTTTATATTTTGTTCCATCCGGATTATTCCCTCTTAAAAATCTATCTGTTTCTTTAGACCAAATTTCAAATAGTCCAGTCGGAGTATCGTGATTAATCGATGGATCACCTGTAACGACAGGTGTATCTAAAACTAACTTTCCATCCCTATAGTACCACAAGTGTTGAGCTCCTAGGCTTATTTCTATATAGCTCTTTCCGAGAATTCCATTATTACGACTTCTTCTACTATAAACCAAATCGCTATCTATTGTTTTTCCATTTTTTAAAGCATCAGTAATCAAAGCAACAGTTTGCTTTTTGTTTATTTCATTTCCAAAAACTTTTGCTTTGACTTTGATAGACTTACCATTATGAGTAGTAAAATCAAAATCTTTTCCAATTACTTCGAATTTTTCCTTTAAGTCATCAACAAAAATTCTAACTTTTTTATCCTCAAATTTATAATTTTCATCTAAAAAAATCGAATTATCTTCAATCTTTTTAGATTCTCCGTTTGGTAATTTTAAAGTTATTGAAGCTTTTGCTATATTTTCAAGTTCTTTTTGACTAGGTTCTAAAGATTTTTTTGTAACCTTAGGATTAATGTACTCTGAAGATAAAGTAATCTCATCTTTATGCTCATTAAAACCCTTTATTACTGATTCACATACTTTGTCTAAATCAAGTTTGTTACCTAATTCTTCAGGCTTTATCGTAGCCTTTTTGTTTTCAAAAATCAATTGAGCATTTTTTGGTTCTTTAATATTTTTGAATAGTTCGCTTTTTTTAATAGTATCTTTTAATTTTTCAGAATCAACAGTCTTCTTAACTTTCACATTTTTTTCTATGCCTTTTATGAGCTCTATTGGCCATAAAAATCCGTGTTGTACATAAGTTTGATTTTCTAGTGCAACTTGTTTTAGTCCAGATTGCGAATTATTTAATGTGACTGTTTTATTGTCGCGTCCAATTATAGTTGTTGTTTGCTCATCAAAAATATTTTTTACCTCAGATATTTTTCTTACTCCTAAATTCTCACCATTTATTTTGGCATTAGGATAAGTCATGATGCTAAAAAATATCGAAACAATTATATAAATTCCTAAAAGAATTGATATAACCCAAATCCAAGGATGAGATTGTTTTGTTTCTTTTAGTTTATAAATGCTATTAGATTTTGAAGAATTATTGCTAGACTTATCTGCAAGCTTTTCATCATCTTTTTTTAATATATTTTTCAAATTATCACCTGCTATTAAATATTTCTGTCAATAGAATGATATCACAAATCTATCAACATAGTAAACATTTATTGAAAATTAAAGTTCTTTTAATCTAAATTTTATCTAATTTTGAATAATTTTTAATTAAATAACAAACAATTGCTTTAAAATTGTAAAAAATGATGTATAATTAAATTGATAATACAATTAAAGGGGTGAATTATGGAAAATATTAATCTGGTAGTTTTATCTGATTCTACCGGGGATACAGGTGACCAAATTGCAAGAGCTGCATTAGCTCAGTTTGATGTTACTTGTGAAAATGCTAAATTTCACTTATTTGGACATATTCGATCCATTGAGCATCTTAATTCCACATTAAAGAAATGCTTAGAAATGGATAATATTATCATTTATTATAGTTTGGTTGAAGAAAGTTTAATTGATAGTTTAAAAAAATTCTGCGATATGCATAATCTTATATCAGTTGATATTTTGACTCCATCAATCGTTGCCATCCAAAGGTTAACAAAACGATCTCCAGCTACAAACCCCGGAGCTTTACGCAAACTTGACGAGCATTATTTCAGAAGAATTGATGCAATTGAATTTGCTGTTAGATACGATGATGGCAAAGATCCTAGAGGAGTTTCAAGAGCCGATATTACTATTATAGGTGTTTCTAGGACTTCCAAAACTCCGTTATCAATGTATTTAGCAAACAAGCATTATAAAGTTTGCAATATTCCACTTGTTCCAGAGTCTCCAGTTCCCAAAGAACTTTTTGAAATTGAGCCAAAAAGAGTAATTGGACTAACTAACTCACCTGATAAATTAAACAAGATTAGGAAAGAAAGATTAAAATCTATGGGACTGCCAACTGAAAGTACATACTCCGATTTGGGTAGAATACTTGATGAGCTAGACTATGCTGAAAAGATAATGAAGAAAATCGGATGTCCTATTATAAATGTTTCTGATAGAGCAATAGAAGAAACAGCAGAAGTTATTATCAGACATCTAAAAAAAATGAATGATTAAAAAGGAGTTTTTAAATGACAGAAAAATATGTTTACAGTTTTAGAGAAGGTAACAAAGATATGAGAAGCCTTCTTGGTGGAAAAGGTGCTAACTTAGCCGAAATGACTAACATGGATATTCCTGTTCCTACAGGATTTACTATTACTACCGAAGCTTGTAACAAATTTTACCAAGAAGATGAAAAATTATGGGATGGATTATTTGAAGAAATTAAATCTCATATTAAAGAAACAGAAAAAGAATTGAATAAGAAATTTTCTGATGAAGAAAATCCTCTACTATTTTCAGTTCGTTCAGGTGCTGTAATATCAATGCCTGGTATGATGGACACAATTTTAAATCTAGGTTTAAATGATAAATCAGTTATAGGTTTAGCAAAGTCTACAAATAATGAAAGATTTGCTTATGATTCATATAGAAGATTTATTCAAATGTTTTCAGACGTAGCAAGAGAAATTCCTAAAGTATTGTTCGAAAATGAATTAGATAAAATTAAACAAGAAAAAAACGTTACAGACGATACAGATCTTGATAGTGAAGATTTAAAAAAGATTGTAGAAAAATTTAAACAAATCTACAAGGAAGAAATGAATGAAGATTTCCCACAAGACCCTATCGATCAATTAAAATATGCAATCGAAGCAGTTTTTAGATCTTGGAATAACCCAAGAGCAAAAATTTACAGACAATTAAATGGCATTGATGATCATTTAGGAACTGCTGTAAATATCCAATCAATGGTATTTGGTAACATGGGTAATACATCTGGAACTGGTGTTGCTTTCTCAAGAAACCCTGCAACCGGTGAAAACAAATTATTCGGTGAATTTTTAATGAATGCACAAGGCGAAGATGTTGTTGCTGGTATAAGAACTCCTCAACCAATTAGTCAATTACAAGACGTAATGCCAGAAGTATATGAACAATTCCATTCAATCACAAAAAGATTAGAAGAGCATTACAGAGATATGCAAGACTTAGAATTCACAATTGAAAATTCTAAATTATATTTACTTCAAACTAGAAACGGAAAAAGAACTGCTATCAGCGCACTAAATGTCGCAGTAGATCAAGTAAATGAAGGATTGATAACTAAAGAAGAAGCTATTTTAAGAATTGAACCAAATAGTTTAAATCAACTCCTACACCCTACTTTTGATCAAAAAGAATTAGAAAATGCTGAAGTTATTACAAAAGGTTTAGCTGCTTCACCTGGAGCCGCTAGTGGTCACGTTTATTTTAGTGCTGAAGATTGTAAAACAGCTGCTTCTAAGGGAATTAAATCAATATTAGTTCGTCAAGAAACATCTCCTGAAGATATCGAAGGTATGATTAAAGCCGAAGGTATATTAACTGCAAGAGGAGGTATGACATCTCACGCTGCAGTAGTTGCACGAGGAATGGGTGCATGTTGTGTAGCAGGCGCTAGTGAAATAAGGGTAGACGAAGAGAACAAAGTAATCAGAGGTAAAAACATAGAAATCAAAGAAGGAGATTTGATTTCATTAGATGGTAGCACTGGATATGTTTATAAAGGAGAAATTTCTAAAGTAAATCCTAAACTTTCTGGTAACTTTGCCCAATTTATGCAATGGGTTGATGAAATTAAAAGATTAGGTGTAAAAACTAATGCAGACACTCCAAAAGATGCACATCAAGCAAAAGAATTTGGTGCTGAAGGCATTGGACTAACAAGAACTGAGCACATGTTCTTCAATGAAGAAAGAATTCCAATTGTTAGACAAATGATTCTATCAAACACTACTGAAAGAAGACAAAAAGCTCTAGATAAATTAAGACCTTTCCAAGAAGATGACTTTTATAATATTTACAAGGAAATGGGAGATTTATCAGTTACTATAAGACTTTTAGATCCACCTCTTCATGAATTTTTGCCAAAAGAAAAGCACGATATTGAAGAATTAGCAAAAGAAATGGATTTAACATATGATGAAGTAAATGATATTATTTTAGAGCTTCATGAAGTAAACCCAATGCTTGGCCACAGAGGATGTAGATTAGCCGTAACGTATCCTGAAATATACAGAATGCAAGCAAGAGCAATCATAAGTGCTGCTCTAAAAGTAAAAGAAGAAACTTCACATGATATAGTTCCTCAAATCATGATTCCACTTGTAGGAGAAAAGAAAGAATTAAAATATGTTAAAGACCAAATAATTGAAGAAATCAATCAAGTATTTGAAGAAACTAATCAAAAATTAGATTACGAAATCGGTACTATGATTGAAATTCCAAGAGCATGCTTAATGGCTGATGAGATTGCTGAAGAAGCTGACTTCTTCAGTTTTGGTACAAATGACTTAACTCAAATGTCATTTGGATTCTCTAGGGATGATGCAGGTAAGTTCTTATCAGAATATAAAGAAAAGAAGATTTATTCAAGAAGTCCATTTGAAAGATTGGATCAAGAAGGTGTTGGTCAGTTAATAAAAATGGCAATTGAAAAAGGTAAGTCTTCAAATCCTAATTTACACGTAGGTATTTGTGGTGAACACGGTGGAGATCCTGAAAGCGTGGAATTCTGTCACAGAATTGGATTAGACTATGTATCTTGTTCCCCATACAGAGTACCAATCGCTAGATTAGCAGCAGCTCAAGCAGCAGCAAGAGAAAAATTAAAATAATTATTTGAACTTGATAGAGTAAATTCGTTTACTCTATCTTTTTTTGCTTTTAAAAGAAATTATTATTAAGTAGTTTTATGGTATAATGAATAAAGTTAAGGAAGTGATAAAATGGCTTACGAAATGGTTACACTAAGTGCTGAAGAACATGATAATTTTGTTAAAAACCATAAATACGGAGAATTAAATCAAATATATAAATGGCAATATGTAAAAAAAGGATGGATTGGAAAGAATATAGGAGTTAAAAAAGACGACAAACTCATTGGAGCTTGTTTGATTTTATTAAAAAAACTTCCTATTCTTCCCTATTATTTTGCTTATGCACCTAAAGGGCCAGTAGTTGATTATGAAAATAAAGAAGATTTAAAAGCTACTATCCAAATTTTAAAAGATTTTTGCAAGAAAAATAAAGTTTTCTCTTTAAAGTTTGACCCTCAAGTATCTGTAGAAATTGATGGATTAATTAGTTACTTAAAAAATCTGGGATGTTACCATCACGGATTAAAAAAAGGATTAGAATATAATCAACCTAGATATTATATGATAACTGATATAAACAAATCAGAGAAAGATGTGATGAATTCGTTTCAATCTAGAACAAAAAGTGTTGTAAAAAAATCTTTAAAAAACGGCCTTGAATGTCAACGATGTGATAAGAGTGAGTTACCAAAGTTTTCAAAATTGATGGAAATAACAGCAAAAAGAGACGAATTCAATCATCGAAGTCATGAATATTTTGAGAATTTATATGATGTTTTAGGACCAGATGATGATTGTGAATTATATCTAACTAAACTTATACCATCTCTTGTAAAGAAATCCAATGAAGAAGAATTAAATCAAATAGATAATCAAGAGTTGAAAACTAAAAACAAATTAGAAAAAGATATAACAGAAGATAAAAAGAATAACTTCTTAAAAGAATTAGATGTTTTAGACAACAGAAGAAAAAGATGTAAAGATTTGATTGAGCAAATGAATGAATACATTCAAAATGGTGTTGATGAAATTGTATTATCCGGTGCCTTACTAACTTTTTGTGGCAAAAAATCATATTATCTTTATGGTGCATCTTCTAATGATTTCAGAGACTTAAGTCCAAACTACTTAATGCAATGGACTATGATGAAAAGAGCTATAGAAAAAGGATGCACGACTTATGACTTTGGTGGCGTATCTGGTTATACGCCTGAAGATAATGTAGAAGATCATGAAGCCGGATTATATGAATTTAAAAAAAGATTTGGAACAGAAATGCTTGCTACAATTGGTGAGTTTGACATAGTTTTTAATAAACTCATTAATAAATTATTTGAATTTGCATTGAAACACAGATAATAAAAAACCTAGAATTGATGATGAAATCAATCCTAGGTTTTTTTAATCTAATAAATATTTTAATTTATTTTTATAAACTCTTGTGTAGAATATGATAAACAAACTTATGCCTTTACATATAACAAGCGAAGATATTATTACCCATATCCACTCTATTCTCAAATTACTATACATAACCAATAATGACAATGGAATTCTTATGAAATTAAATACAATTCCATTTATTGACGGATATTTTGTTAATGAAATACCATTTAAGAATCCTGTCGTAGCGATTTCTACACACATTAGAATTTCAGAAATCGAAAGAATTCTTAAATAAACTACTCCGATATTCAAAGTATTTGGATCATCAGGTATAAATAATTTAAATAATTGTGGTGCAAATGTAAATAAAATTATGGTTGTACATATTCCGATACCAATACATATTTTCATTCCATTTTTATATCCCTCCATTACTCTAGAGTAGTTTTTAGCTCCATTATTTTGAGCAATAAAAGTAGATAAGGCTACACTAAATCCACCAACTGTTAACCATGTGATAGATTCTATCTGATTACCTATTTTTTGAGCCGCTATAGCCTCTTTTCCCCAATGAGCTATTATGGCAGCCATAATTATTGAAAAGGTCGCGAAAAGGCATTCTTGAAGTGCAATAGGAAATCCTAAATCAAAAAGTCTTTTTGCATAATTTAAGTGCATTTTTTCTTTCAAATATTTAAAATATTCAAATCTAGCAATCATGAACATAATGCATGCTGACATTTGAGCTATAAAAGTTGCCAGTGCAGCTCCTTTGATGCCCATTGGTTTAATAAATCCAAATCCGAATATCAATATAGGATCCAATACGATATTAATTCCTAATGCAATTGTATTTATAATAAAAGGAATTTTACTTTCTCCTTGACCGTTTAAAATTCCAGTCAATACCGGATTTACAAAGTTAAAAAATATTGATGCTACAAAAAAACCATAATATTCAAATGCAAGCTTTGTAACAGATTCATCTAAATTAAAAAAATGTATTATTTGTGCTTTAAATAAGATCATCAATGAAATAAAAACAATTCCAACAATCAATGCAAATTTTATAGCATTTGATATATATTTCTGAACAGATTCCATATCCTTTTTACCAATGCAATCTGCAACTGATATTTGTACTCCTACACTTAGCATCATACATATAGCATAGCTTAACCAACCAAAAAAACCTACTGTTCCAGCTGCAGCAACTGATTCGATTGATAATCTGCCTAACCAAAATAAGTCCATCAAATTATAACTCATTTGAATAAAAGAAGTTGCCATTATTGGTAATGCTAAACTGATTAATTCCTTATAAATATTTCCTTCAGTAAGATTTCTCGTTTTCAATTAACACCATCCTATATATTGTCTCTAAGTTCCATTAACTCTTCTTTGGAAAAGTTATATTTTTTATTACAAAAATCGCACACTAACTCAGCCTTGCCATCTTCTTCAATCAGTTCGGTTAAAGTTTCTTTGCCTAATGAAATTAAAGATCTCTCAACTCTATCTCTATTACAATCACATAGATATTGAACTTCTTTTTGACCTAATAATTTCAAATCAAAATCCGAAAAATATTGATTTAAAATTTCAAATGGATCTTCGTGTGTTACAAAAATAGATGAAATTGGTGGAAATTTATTTATATCTGATTCTAGTTTATCTATTAATGAATCGTCAAATCCTGGCAATGCTTGGATAAATAATCCCCCAGCACTTTTAATTGATAAATCAGTATCTACTAATACACCTAAAGCTACTACAGTAGGTCTTTGATCAGATTGATAAAAATAATTACTAAAATCTTCCGCTATTTCGCCACTTACTAAACTAGTTTGACCAATGTATGGTTCTTTTAGTTTAAAATCCTTTATAACTGTAAGTAATCCTTCATTTCCTACAAAACTACCAACGTCTAATTTTTTATTAGATTTAGTTGGTAAATCAACTTCAGGATGACTAACATAACTTTTTACCTCTCCTCTACCATTAACAGTAGATACTAACATTCCGCCTTGTCCATTGCCTTGTAGATTCAAAGTAATATTATGTGATTCGTTTTTTAGTTCATGACTCATTATTGCAGCCATCGTACTTAATCTTCCTAAGGCTGCTGATGCTGTTGCTGATGTATTATGAATATCTCTTACTGATTGTACTAAATCTGTAGAGTCTACAACTATGAATCTAAATGATTCAGAAGAATCAGTGGCAATATATAATTTATTAATCATATAACCTCCAAATAAAAAACCCCTCAAAAGGGGTGTTTTTAAAATTTTTATTATAATTTCTTTACATTACAGGCTTGAAGACCTTTAGGGCCTTCAGAAATTTCAAATTCAACTTCTTGATTTTCTTCAAGTTTTCTGTATTCCCCATTATCTTCTAGTGCAGTATAATGAACAAAAACGTCTCCTTGATCTTCTGTTGAGATAAATCCGAAACCTTTTGTTGCATTAAACCATTTTACTTTTCCTTTTGTCATATTTCCTCCAAAAAATTTGTTTACTTTTGTTTACTATACTAATATAACATACAAAATAAAAATATACAATGCATTAATTATCGTTACATAAAGCACATACAAATAATGCTCGTTGCGTAATTTCATTAACAGATTTTCCTGTATCAAAGTCTATTAATTTTACATCTGTAAATCCACAATTATAAAGCATAAACCTTAGAGTGTCCAGGCTATAAACTTTTTCTGTTTGTGTTTCCTGAATTCTCTTGTATGAATCATATTTATTTTTCACAAAGAAATCAATATAAAAATCTATTATGTTATCCTCTTCGTAATATTGATTCACCCAAGTGTAGAAAATATCCTCATACTCGTATACAAAGTGATTGTTTCCCATAATATCTATTAACTTATAAGGGGTGTTTACGTCAAACATAAACACTCCTTTACAAATCTTATTAATTTTGAAAAACAAATTCTGTAATTTATCTGGGTCAAGTATATAATTTATTGTATCTAATGTTGAAAATATAAAATCATAATCTTGTTCTAATTCCAATTCACATAAATCTTCATTGATTAAATTAATTCTAGGAAATTTATCGGTACAAATTTCAAGCATTTCTTTGCTAAGATCAACTCCAGTATAATCAACAGAAGAATCGTAAAAGAATTGTGTCATATTCCCACTTCCAATTCCTAATTCTAGGATGGATTCGGGTTTTATATTTAGCTTATTCAATTCTTTTTTAATAACTTCAGAATACTTTTGGTAGTCAATATCAAAAGTTAATTTATCGTAAATATATGCAAATTCTTTATACATCTTGGTTCCAAATAAAAATATAAGGTATATTCCTATATGATGATTTATAATTTAAACCATAACCAACTATGAAGACATCATCAATTTCAAATCCTACATAATCAGCGTTATATTCAACTTGTCGTCTACTTGGTTTGTCTAGCAATACGCAAGTTTTTATACTTTTTGGATTTTTTTGTTTAATGTATTCCACAGTATTTACAATTGTATTTCCAGAATCAATAATATCGTCTACTATAAGCACATCATAATTTTCTAAGTTTTCTCTAACATCAGTAAGAATTTTTACTTTCCCTGTTGATTCTTCACCATCTTCATAAGATGAAGTAGTCATAAAATCAATGCAAATAGGCATATCAATTTGTCTTACCAAATCAGACATGAACATAAAACTTCCTCTAAGAAGAGATATTACACATAGATTTTTATCTTTATAATCCTTTGTGATTTGAGCACCTAATTCTTTAAGTTTTTCTTTAATTTGTTGTTCATTTAATAATATTTCTTCTTTCATTATTCACCTCTGAATTTGAATTAATTAATATCTCATTTATGTTTTTCTCAATATTTTTTAATGATATTAAAATTTTATTTAAAGTATACTGTAAACTAGCCAATACCATAATCAAAACAAAACCAAATATGATTTCGAGTTTCATTACATTTTTTCCTTAATAGAGCAAATAGAATTATTAATATCGTCGATTAAATGTGAATATTTTTCAACTTTTTCTTTTTCTTTTTCTACAAGATTTTCAGGAGCACCTTTTAAGAATCCTTCATTTTTAAGCTTAGATTCTGCTCTCTTTAATTCTGATTTAGCAGAGTTCAATTCTTTTTCTAGTCTTTCCAATTCTTTAGAATAATCAATCAAATCATTCAATGGAATAATAATTTTATAGGAATCTTTAACAATAACTATGTTATTTTCCTCAGAAATATCTTCATTAACCTTATATTCATTAATGGAAACACTTGATCTAAATAATGATTCTAATTGTTTAAAATCATCTTCTAAGCTCTTATCTGAAGTTAATATATACACATCAGATTGTTTTTTAGGCGCTATATTCATTTCTTGTCTTGAATTTCTAATGCTAATAACGGATTCTACCAATTTATCTATTATTTCTTCTTCTTTCTTAAATGAATTGCTTTCAGAATATTTTGGCCATGTTTCATTTATCAACATATCATTTTTATTAGGAAGATAACTATATATTTCTTCAGTAATATATGGCATAAATGGATGTAATAATTTTATTACATTACTTAATGTATATATCAAAACTGATATTGCAGATTCTTTTAACTTAGCATTATCTCCATAAAGTCTTGGTTTAACTAATTCGATATACCAATCGCAAAATACATTCCATGTAAAATCATATATTTTTTCAGCTGCGATACCAATTTCGTATTTATTTAAATTTGTAGATACTTCATCAATTACATTATTTAAACTAGATATAATCCATTTATCTTCGATTTGCAATCCAACTTCATCTATATTTTTTACATTTTCTTCAACATTCATAAAAACAAAACGAGAAGCATTCCATAATTTATTACAGAAATTTCTATTTGCCTCAACTTTTTCCATGTAGAATCTTGAATCATTTCCTGGAGTATTTCCAGTTATTAAAGCAAATCTTAAAGCATCCGCACCGTATTGATCAATAACCTCTATTGGATCAATTCCATTTCCTAAAGATTTTGACATTTTTCTACCTTGAGAGTCTTTAACTAACCCTGTCAAATAAACATCTTTAAAAGGAACTTCCCCTAAATTATAAAGTGACGAAAATACCATTCTGATTACCCAGAAGAAAATAATATCGTATCCTGTTACTAATACATTTGTTGGGAAGAAATATTTTAAATCTTCTGTTTCATGTGGCCATCCTAAAGTTGAGAAAGGCCATAATGCAGATGAGAACCATGTATCTAAAGTATCCGGATCTTGAGTGTATTTTTGTGGATCAGGATTTTCTCTTGCAACGACTACTTCTCCAGTTTCATTATGATAATAAACTGGAAGTCTATGTCCCCACCATAATTGACGAGATATACACCAATCTCGTATATTTTCTAGCCAATTCACATAAACTTTTTCAAATCTTTTTGGTATAAATCTAATTTCTTCTTTCTTATATGCATCTAAGGCTAATTTTGCGAGTTTATCCATTTTAACAAACCATTGTTTACTAATTAATGGTTCAACCGTAGTATGACATCTCTCACAATGGCCAACAGCATGTTCATGATCTTTTACTGAATCTAATTGTCCGATTTTTTCCAAATCTTCTATAATTAATTTTCGAGCTTCATATCTGTCTAAACCAGAATATTTACCATATCCTTCAACAATTTTTGCGTCTTCGTCAATTACAATACATTGTCCCAAATTGTGTCTTGCACCAACTTCAAAGTCATTAGGATCGTGAGAAGGAGTTATCTTAACAATTCCTGTTCCAAATTCCATATCAACATAGCTATCAGCAATAACTTTGATTTCTCTATTAACTAATGGTAATATCAAAGTTTTTCCGACAATATCAGTGTATCTTTCATCATCTGGATTAACTGCAACTGCTAAATCGCCCAATAGTGTTTCCGGTCTAGTAGTTGCTATTACAATATAATCTTCAGAATCTTTGAATTTATATCTGATATTCCAAAAATGACCCGATTCATCTTCGTGTACAACTTCAATGTCACTTATAGCAGTATGACAATTTGGACACCAATTTACAATTCTGTCACCTTGATATATCAAATCATCATTGTACATTTTAATGAATACTTCTTCTACTGCTTCAGTTAAATTATCGTCAAGAGTAAATGCCTCTCTACTCCAATCACAAGATACTCCCAATTTTTTTAATTGGTTTTTAATGTTACCACCATATTCACGTGTCCAATCCCAGGATGCTTCCAAAAATCCATCTCTACCTAGAGATTCTTTCGATTTTCCTTCTTCTTTTAATTTATTTACAACTTTAGCTTCAGTTGCTATACTAGCATGGTCTGTTCCTGGAACCCAAAGTGCACTGTATCCATCCATTCTATTCTTTCTTATTAAAATATCTTGGATTGTATTATTCAATGCATGACCAAGGTGTAAGTTTCCTGTTACATTTGGTGGAGGCATTACTATCGTAAATGGTTTCTTGTCTTTATCAATAATGCCTTTGAAGTAACCTTCATTTTCCCAGATTTTATATATTTTATCTTCAAATTCTTTTGGATTGTAATTCTTTTCTAAATTTTTCATAATTCTCCTAATTTTATTTAAAATATGGATTGTATTTCTTTTCGTCACCAATATTAGTTTCTGGACCATGTCCTGGATATACTTTTATATTATCATTTAAAAGTTTTAATTTTTCGATGCTGTTTTTAATGTCTTCATAACTTGCAGTTGGTAAATCATATCTACCTATTGAGTTTTTAAACAACATATCTCCAGAAAACATTATATCTTTGTATATATAACAGCAAGAGCCATAAGTATGACCTGGAGTTTCTAAAACCGATATCTTTGAATCATTAAACTCAATAGTATCTCCTTCTTTTACATAATAATCTGCAGTTAGAGTAATTGGATTTCCAACTTTTCTTGTATAGTTTTTTTCAGGATCTTCTAGTAAATCTTTTTCTTTTTCAGGAGCATAAATAACTGTATTAAGTTTGTTTTTTAATTCTTCTGCTGCAAATATATGATCAAAATGACCATGTGTAATTAATATAAATTGTATTTCTAAATTACGATTTTTTATATATTCACAAATATCATCAGCTTGTGCGCCTGGATCTACTACGAAACATTTGTTATCTTCTGATAAAATGTACATATTTTCACCATATTTTGTAGTAACTATTTTATCTAATGTCATTATTCACTCCTACTATCTATAATTATTGTAACCGGTCCGTCATTTGTAAGTGATACTTTCATATCTGCTCCAAATTCACCAGTTTGAAAAGGTACATTCTCTAATTTTAACTTTTTTATAAAATTATCATATAAATTTTTAGCGAAGTCTCCTTTTGCGCATTTATCAAAAGAAGGTCTGTTTCCTTTCCTTGTACTTGCATATAATGTAAATTGAGATACAAGCAATATTTCATAATCTAAGTCTTTAATAGAAAGGTTAAGTTTATCGTCTTCATCAGAAAATATTCTTAGGTTAATAAGTTTTCGAATACAATAATCAATATCTGATTCATTATCTTCTTTATGAATTCCTAAAAGTACTAGAAATCCGTCATTTATTTTGCTTTTTGTTATACCGTTAATATCTACTTTTGCTTCATTTACTCTTTGAACTAATAATTTCATTATGAATTCACCCTAAAAACATCTATAGTTCCTTTTGTGTTTTTTATTCTCGCAATTACAGTATCAATTTCCGAGCTAGAACTAATTTCTAAAATAATATTAATCGTTACTGTTTTGTCTTTATTAGTTCTTGTATTAAATGTTTTGATGTTTAATTTACATTCACTTATAACTTTAGTTATAGCTGCTAAATATCCAACATTATTGAAAGAAATAATTTGAAGTTCAACTTGATAATTACGATTTAATAAATTATTTCCCCATCTAACCGGGATAAGTCTGTCCTTATCATCTATAGACTTTACATTAGAGCAATCTTTTCTATGAACACTTATTCCTCTACCTCTAGTAATATATCCTACTATTTCATCACCAGGTATCGGATTACAGCATTTAGCTAATTTTATTTCGACATTGTCAATACCATCAATTACAACGCCACTTTCTTTAGGTTCCTCATTGACAAAATCAACATGATTTGGTTTATTAACAACTTGATCTGTTTCATAATAATCTTTATGATACTCTTTTAGTTTTGGAATTACTTGTGTAACTCTTGTCGACCCATATCCAATTGCTGCATACAAATCATCTAACGATGAAAAACTTAGCTTACTAGCAATTTCTTCAAGCCAATCTCTTTTTAGCAATTCATTAAAACTATATCCCATTTTCGCAACTTCTTTTTCAAGCATATCTCGTCCCAAAACGATGTTTTCTGTTCTCTGTTCTTTTTTAAACCACTGTTTAATTTTTGTTTTTGCTTGAGAAGACTTTACGATTTTAATCCAGTCTTTTGAAGGGCCTGAGTTTGGATTTGTAAGTATTTCTACCACGTTTCCAGTTTTTAGTTTGTAAGTTAATGGTACTATTTTACCGTCTACCTTAGCACCTACACATTTATTTCCAACTGCTGAGTGAACTCTATACGCAAAATCAATAGGTGTCGAACCTGATGGCAAATCCATTACATCGCCTTTTGGAGAGTAGACAAAAACCTCATCATTGGCAAATTCTTCTTTGAATAAGTCCATGAATTCTTTTGAATCAGTATAATCTTTCTGCCAATCCATTATCTCTCTCAACCAAGCTAATTTGCTATCATATTTTGATTTTTTATTCGAAGTTCCTTCTTTATATTTCCAATGTGCAGCAATACCATACTCAGATGTTTTATGCATTTCCCAAGTTCTTATTTGAATCTCATAAGTCCTTCCATCATTCGCTAATATCGTCGTATGCAATGATTGATACATGTTTGGTTTTGGTGTTGCTATATAATCTTTGAAAGTATTTGGGATTGGCCTGAAAAATCTATGTGCAATTCCCAATACATCATAACATTCACTTTCTTTATTTACGATAACTCTAATTGCAGACAAATCTTTAATTTCTTCAAAAGCCAAATGTTTTTTGTACATTTTCTTATAAATCGAAAAAATACTTTTTGGTCTTCCAAATATTTCTGCTTTAATATTGTATTTTTCTAGTTCATTTTGAAATTGTCTTATTATATTTTGTATTTGCGATTCTCTTTGTTGTCTTGTCTCGTTGATTTTATTTACAATATCTTGATAAATATTTGGTTCTAAATATTTTAAGCTTAAATCTTCTAATTCCCATTTTATCGTGGACATTCCAAGTCTATGTGCAAGTGGTGCATAAATTTCTAAAACTTCGTTAGCCTTTTCAATCTGTTTTTCACGAGTCATATATTCCAAAGTTCTCATATTATGAAGTCTATCCGAAAGTTTGATGATAATGACTCTAATGTCTTTAGCCATTGCCAAAATCATTTTCTTGAGATTTTCAGCTTGGTTGTCCTTTTTTGTTTTAAATTTAATTTGTTTTAATTTTGTTACACCATCAACTAGGTCAGCAATTTCTTTACTAAATAAATACTCTAAATCTTCATAAGTTATTTCAGTATCTTCCACGACGTCGTGAAATAACCCGGCTATGATAGTTGCATCATCCATGTTTAATGAAGCCAAAATTTTGGCTACTGCCATTGGATGAATTGCATAAGGCTCGCCAGAGTTTCTAAACTGACCTTCATGAGCTCTGACCATGTAGCCATATGCCCTAGTTATCTCATCTACATCAGTATTTGGATTATAAGATTTTATAGATTTTATCAAACTTTTTAAATCCGATTGTTCATAATGCATAAAGCTACCTCCTAATAATTATTTTGTTATAATTATACCATAACATGAGCATTATTGTTAACATTTATCTTAAATCAATTAAATTTAATTGAATATTTTTGACATTATTAAAATCGTTAATTTCTGGATAGTATAAAATATCTATATAAGCATTACAAGAAATACTATTTTCAAGTTCGTTTAATACATTCTCACCAAATTTTCCCAATAAATAGGTATATTTTTCTATAGCATCCGTAAACAAAATTGCATCTATTGCTTTGTTGTTTTTTAGTAATTTCATTTTTAATACATTTTGATTCTTCCCTATCATTTTGGCAAATATAATTTCAACATCCTTATCTCCTAAAATCGGCCTAGGATTATCTTTTCCAAATGGACGCAAATTACCAATTTCTTCTATCAAATAAAAATCAATTTTATCTATATAAAAGCTAGAATCTATCAAGATTTTCTTAACAAAATCTTCTTCTGTAAGTTTGCTATTTTTATTAACTTTAGTTCTAAACTCATCTAATTTATTTTTTTCAATTGATAATCCACATGCCATAGGGTGACCTCCAAAAGATACGAACATCTCTCTAAACTCATCAAACTCTTCAAAAATATCATATTCTGATATACTTCTTCCAGATCCTTTGAGTAAATTTTTATTTTCAGATTCCGTTAAGATTAAAGTTGGTTTATTATATTTTTCTTTTATTCTTCCAGCTATGATTCCACAAACACTTTCATGAATTCCTTCCACATTGCAAATTAAAATATCGTCGTTTTTTAGCGCGGTATTTTCAATAATTTCGACAGCTTTATTAAATCCATCTTCTGTTAGTTTTTTTCTTTTTTCATTAAGATCGACTAAAATTTTTGCATACGCTTCAACATTATCCATGTTTTCATCTCTAAATAGTTCAACACCTAATTTTGCAGTATCCAATCTTCCTGCTGCATTGATACAAGGACCAATTATAAATCCTAAACTGTAGACATTTACTGCATTCTTAATTCCAGTCATATTAATCAAGCATTTTAAACCGTAATTATCTGTATTATTGATTTCTTCTAAACCTTTTGTAACAAAATACCTATTCTCATCTTTTAAATCGACTATATCACATACTGTTCCCATTGCTACATATTGGAGTAAATTTTCACACTGTAGCATTCCATATCCTTTTTTTATATTAATAGCTTGTATTAATTTATAAGCAACTCCTGCACCACATAAACTTTTAAAAGGATATTTGCAAGATTGTTGTTGTGGGTTAACTACCGCATCAGCATTTGGAATTACTTCTTTTCCATCATGTTTTATTGTCTGGTGATGATCAGTTACAATTATTTTAATTCCATTTTTCCTTGCATAATCACACTGTTCAATTGCACTAATACCATTGTCACAAGTTATTATTAAATCTATATTATCTTCGATACATTTGTCTATTATACTAAAGGAAATGCCATATCCATCTGTCATTCTATTAGGAATATCATAGGAAATTTTATCTGTAAAATATCCAAGTCCATCTAGTAGAGTCATAGTAGAAGAATTTCCATCTTGATCATAATCTCCTACTATTCTTATTTTTTCATTATGATCTATAGTGCTAATAATTATATCTACTGCCTTATCCATATCCTTCATTAAAAAAGGATTATGATATGAATTTTCCGCATTAGGATTTAAAAATTTTTCAAAATCAGTGATATTTCTATTTAGCAAAATTTTTGCTATTAATGGATGAATATTATATTTTTTTGATACTTCGTTATAATTATTTCCTCTATTATTAATTAACCATTTATTCATTCATTATCTCCAAATAAAAAAAATGGATTTATAGTCCAAATGCTAAGTTTGAACTATAAATCAATTTCTATTTTACTTCATTATCTTCTTTTTTATTTTCTGTTACTTTTGATGCTTTAACATTTGAAGCAATTGCATTTCTAACAAATTCAAGTCTAGTTTTTTGTGATGAAGTTTCTAATATAACACTATCATCAGTTACAGAAACTATAGTTCCTTTAACTCCACCAATTGTAATTACTTCGTCTCCAACTTTTATAGCGTTTCTCATATCCATAAGTTGCTTTTGTTGTTTTTGTTGTGGACGAATCATTAAAAAATACATTACAGCAAAAAGTGCAATCAAAGGCAACAACGATGCTAACATTTTTGGCATAATAATCCTCCTTAAATATTTACTTATTTAATATTATCACATTTTTGGTGATAATCATAACCATAATTTCTATAGAATTCATCTTTAAATTCTAAGTATCTATCTTCTTCTATTGATTTGCGAATATTTTCCATCATCTTAATTAAAAATCTCAAATTATGAATAGACAATAATCTAGCTCCCAATATTTCATCTACATTCAATAAATGTCTAATATATGCTCTAGTATGATTTTTGCAAGCATAGCAATCGCAATTTTCATCAAGCGGTGCAAAATCATCTCTGTATTTTGCGTTTTTCACTACCAATTTACCTTTAGAAGTTAGAGCGGTTCCATTACGAGCGATTCTTGTAGGAAGAACGCAATCGCACATGTCTACTCCATGTTCTACAGCTTCAAATAAATAATCCGGTGTACCAACGCCCATTAGATATCTCGGTTTGTTCTCAGGCATAAAATCAGTTGTAAAATCTAATAACTCAATCATCAAATCTCTTGGTTCACCAACTGATAGTCCACCTATAGCATATCCAGGCAAGTCAAAATCAATTGTATTCTTTGCAGAATATTCTCGTAAATCTTTATACATTCCACCCTGAATTATTCCAAAAAGATTTTGTCTGTCAGTGTTTTTATGATAATCTTTGCATCTTTTAAGCCATCTTAAAGTCCTTTTCATGGAATCTTCAGTGTATTCATAACTTGCTGGATAAGGAACGCATTCATCAAAAGCCATCATTATATCAGATCCTAAATCATTCTGTATTTCCATTGATTTTTCTGGAGATATAAAATGTTTTGATCCATCAATATGACTTCTGAATTGTACGCCTTCTTCTGTAATTTTTCTTGTTTTACTCAAACTGAAAACTTGAAAACCACCACTATCAGTTAGAATTGGTCTGTCCCAATTCATAAATTTATGAAGGCCGTCTGCTTTTCTTATAATTTCTTGACCCGGTTTCAAATATAAATGATATGTGTTAGAAAGAATAATCTGAGAACCAATTGATTTTAATTCGTCATTGTTCATTGCTTTTACTGTAGCTCGTGTTCCTACAGGCATAAACACAGGTGTTTTGATAACACCATGATTCGTTTCTATTATTCCTGTTCTTGCTTTGCATTGAGAAGACTTTTTCTCTAGTGTAAATTTAAACATTCATTCCTCCATTTATAAACATAGCATCTCCAAAGCTAAAAAATCTGAAATCATTTTGTTTTGCTTTTTCGTAAGTGTCTAAAATATATTCCTTCTTAGAAAAAGCACTGACTAACATCATTAAAGTAGACTTTGGTAAATGGAAGTTCGTAATTAAGCTATCGACTATATTAAATTCAAATCCAGGATATATAAAAATATCTGTCCAACCACTTTCAGCTACTAGTTTTGAATTATTATTGTGCGTTACAGTCTCCAAAGTTCTTACACTCGTAGTACCTACCGCTATAATATTGTGACCTTTGTTTTTTTGTCGATTAATAATGTCAACAGTTTCTTGACTAATAGTGTAATATTCTGAATGCATGTGATGATCTTTAACATCGTCAACTTTAACTGGCCTAAATGTTCCTAACCCTACGTGTAATGTTAAGAAAACTACATAAATTCCTTTATCTTTGATTTTTTCTAATAATTCATTGGTGAAATGAAGTCCTGCTGTTGGAGCCGCTGCACTTCCATTGTGTTTGGAATAAACAGTTTGGTATCTTTCCTTATCATTCAATTTTTCTTTTATATATGGAGGAAGAGGCATATTTCCCAGTTCATCTAATCGCTCTTCGAATATTCCTTCATATTCAAATTTTAAAATTCTAGATCCATCTTCTGTTATGTCAACAACTTTAGCACTTACACTGTCAGAAAACTCTATAACTTGATTTAATTTCATTTTCTTTCCAGGTTTTACTAAACATTCCCATTTATCCTCAGTTCGTTGTAGAAGTAAAACCTCAATCTTTTCTTCTTTTTCTGGTCTATGTCCAAAAAGTCTAGCGGGAATAACTCTTGTGTTATTACATACTAAAACATCGCCAGGATTTAAATAATCTATAATATTATAAAACTTTTTAATTTCTGTATTTCCATTAAATCTATCCATAACCATTAGTTTAGATTCATCCCTTTTATCTAATGGAGTTTGTGCTATAAATTTTTCATCTAACTCGTAATCAAAATCATCTGTATTCATCTTATAAAATCACCTCTTTCGAACTATATTAAAATGCTTATATGCCTTATCTGTGACAATTCTTCCTCTGGAAGTTCTATTGATAAAACCAATTTGTAGCAAATATGGTTCATAAACATCTTCAATAGTAATTCTTTCTTCACCTGTAGCCGCTGCAATTGTATCCACACCAACAGGCCCACCATCAAAGTTATTAATCATTGTCATTATGATTTTTCTATCAACATAATCTAGTCCACATTTATCAACTTCCAACAAATTTAAACCAAGATTACTTATTTCCTGTGTTATAGTACCATCTGCTCTTACTTCAGCGTAATCTCTTACTCTTTTTAAGAGCCTATTAGCAATTCTTGGAGTCCCTCTACTTCGTCTTGCTATTTCCATAGCTCCTTGTTCATCAATTCCTATCCCCAAAACTCCTGCAGATCTTGTAACTATTTTCTTCAAGCTTTCTATATCGTATAATTCTAAATTTAATAGAACACCAAATCTATCACGCAGTGGTCCTGTCAATTGACCAGACCTTGTCGTAGCGCCAATAAGTGTAAATTTTTCTAAATCTATTCTTAAACTTCTTGCTGAAGGACCTTTTCCAACTATTATATCCAAAGCATAATCTTCCATTGCAGGATACAATATTTCTTCGACCGATCGATTAATCCTATGTATTTCATCTATAAACAAAACATCATCTTTTTGCAAATTTGTGAGGATACTAGCCAAATCAGAAGGCTTTTCTATGGCAGGTCCACTGGTTACTCTCAAATTAACACCCATTTCATTAGCTATAATATGTGCTAATGTAGTTTTCCCAAGTCCAGGTGGTCCATATAATAGTGCGTGATCTAATGGTTCGTTTCTATTCTTTGCAGCTTCAATAAATATAGATAGTTTCTTTTTTACTTTATCTTGACCAATGTAATCGCTCATCCATTTTGGTCTTAAATTAAAGTCAATGTCTTCATCAATTTTCGTAAAAGATGCTCCGACAATTCTATCATTTTTATCTTCCATCTTCTCACCTACCTACTACTATCTAAACTTTTCATTGCTTTTTTCATTATATCTTCAATGGATAAACCAGAAATATCAGTATTTTCAATAAACGCATCGACATCGTTTTTAAAATAACCAAGCTGTAACAATGCCTCTCTTGCAAATTCTGAATCATTAGATCTTTTCACTTCTTTATTAACAGGCTTTTCTGATGGAACAAAGTCTTTTTCTATTTTTTCTTTTAGTTCTAAAATAATTCTTGATGCAGTTTTTTTTCCAACACCTGGCGCTTGTGTTAGAAGTTTAATATCATCTGTTATAATAGCCGTTTTACATTCATCAACAGTCATCGTTGATAATATATTCATTGCATATTTTGGACCTATAGATGTAACATCTGTTAATAAATTAAATAATTCTCTTTCTTTTTGAGATGAAAAACCATATAATATGCTCGCATCTTCTCTTTCAACGAATTCAGTATAAACTTTATATTCATCAAAAGCACTAACATTATCCCTAAAAAAATCAGTTATGAAAATTTTATAACCAATATTGTTATTTTCTAATACTATGTAGTTTTCATGAACTTCTGTTATAACTCCAATAATATACGAATACATATTATCTCCTATTTCATTTCATTTAAATATTTAAATTTACTACCAAAAATATGACATAAAGCTACTGCAACTGCATCTGCTGCATCATCTGGTTTAGGTATTTCATTAAATTTTAAAATTGTTTTGACAGTTTCTTGAACTTGTCTTTTATCCGCTCTGCCATATCCAACAACCGCTTGTTTTATTTGAAGCGGAGTATACTCATAAAGGCTTAAATCTTTGTTTATGCAGCTTAGAATTTCCACTCCTCTTGCTTGTGAAACAGTTATAGCTGTCTTTACGTTTTTATTAAAAAATAATTCTTCAAAAGCACAATCATCAGGTTGAAATTCATCAATAATTTTATTCATTTCTTGATAAATGAATGATAGCCTATCAGGTAATGCTGATTTTGAACTGGTTGTAATACAGCCATATTCAAGACATTTTATTTTGTTATTATCATAATCCAGTATAGAATAGCCAACTATTGCTATACCAGGATCAATGCCTAAAACTCTCATTTATTATCAAATCCTATACTATAATTTATTTTAACATGTTTTAATATTATATCATAAACATTTTAACTTGTTAATTTACCTATATGTTATAATATAATCAGTTAAGAAGGAGATAAAATGAAGACTATTTTAATAACTGGTGCTAGCGGTGGTATTGGTGAAGGAATTTGTAAAATGTTAGAAAATCACCCTGAATACAGAATCGTTGTGCACTACTTTAATAATGAAGATAAAGCGAAACAAATCGTTAAAAATATAAGAAATAAAGGAATAGATGCAATATCTTATAAATGTGATTTAAGAAATTATGACGAATGCGAGGAAATGTTTAAATTTATAAGAAATAAATTTAGATGTGTTGATATATTGATTAATAATGCTGGTATATCAATTGTAGAACAATTTCAAGATATCGAAATAGATGATTGGTATAATATGTTTGATGTTAATGTTCATGGAAATTATCACATTTCAAAATTAGCACTAGAAGATATGCTAGACAATAAAGACGGTAATATCATTAATATAACATCTATTTGGGGTATGATTGGTGGATCAATGGAATCTTGTTATTCTGCAACCAAAGCAGCCATAATCGGTTTAACGAAGTCATTAGCTAAAGAATTTGGATATAGTAATATTAAAATAAACGCAATAGCTCCTGGCGCAATTAATACACCGATGTTAGATAATATATCAAAGGATGATTTGGAATACGTAGTAGAAGATACTCCTATGGGTAGGCTTGGAACACCAGAAGATATAGCAAATTTAGTGGAATTTTTAATATCCGATAAAAATTCATTTATGACTGGGCAAATATTAAGTCCCAATGGAGGTTTTGTAATTGTTTAAAGAAAACTTAACAGATATTAAAATTTTAATAGTAGAAGATGAAAAAAACATCTCAAATGCTGAAAAGAAATACTTAGAAGTTGAAGGTTTTAGGGTTGAACAAGCTTTTGATGGACAAGAAGCCATCGATATGATTAATTCAACAGATTATTCGATGATTATTTTGGATTTGATGCTTCCTAAAGTAAGTGGAGAAAAAGTTATGGAAGTTATTAGGTCCAGAACAGAAACTCCTGTTATAATGGTTACTGCGAAAATAGATGAAGATGAAATATTAGAAGGATTAAAGCTTGGAGCTGACGATTATATAACTAAACCTTTTAGTTTAAAAATTTTAGTCCAAAAAGTAAAAACAATCTTGAGGAGAGTTGAAAAACTTGGCCTACCTAAATCAGATAAGATTTATTTTGATAATGGACGAGTTAGTATTTCTTTTGATGATAATACTTTTATTAAAGATGGGGAAAGTATTAGTCTTACAAGTAATGAATTTCAAATAATCAAAACTTTATTTTCGAATCCTAACAAAATTTTTACTAGAGATGAAATAATAGAATTATCTTTTGGATATGATTATGAAGCTTTTGACCGAGCTATTGATACCCATATAAAAAACATTAGGCATAAAATTGAAGATAATCCTAAAAAACCTCGATATATAAAAACTATATATGGTGTAGGCTACAAATTGGGTGTTTACGATGAAGCTTAAATCTGAAATTTTGTATGAGTTTTTAAGAGCTATTCTATTTCCTATTTTATTATTATCATTTATTGCTGTTTTTGTTTTTCAATTTTCATTTAAAAATTTTGTTGATAATGAAGAGTTAAATAGACGAAATAAGATAGAACAATTAACAAAAAATTTATTTATAGATCACCAACAAGGGTTAAGTAAAAAAAGAATAGATCAATATATGTGGTATCTAAGCGAACTAGACTTAGATGTAATTTTCTATGATAATAACGAAAAAGAACTTTACAGTTTTTCTGAAGGCTTTGAATTAGCTAAGAAAACATCTCTTTATAATACTATTGTAAAAGATGTTTATGATAAGAACAATAAAAAAATAGGTCAAATAAAATATATCTATAGAGTTAATAATAATTTCAAAAAAAGAAGTGAAGTTTTTATAACTAATCTTTTTAGATTTATAATTTTATCTTTGTTTTTATCTTACTTTACAGGTTTAATAATTTCAATATATCTTTCACGTAAAATAACCTATCCAATAGAAGAACTCACACAAGCAACTGTTAATATCAGAAAACAGATTTACGCTGTGCCCGATATAAAAAGTAGAATTGTTGAAGTTAATCAACTATCTCAAAATATAAACTATATGGCAAATTCATTAAAATCACAAGAGTTTAATAGAAAACAGTATGCACAAAACATCAGCCATGAATTAAGAACACCTCTTACCAATATAAGAGTTAACTTAGAGTTAATGCAAGATGGTATTATGGAAACGAATGAAGAAAATGTAAATATGCTTCTTGTGGAAATTGACCGACTTACAAGCTTAATTAATCAACTAAATAATACATTTAAAAAATCTACACCTGAGACAATCTATAATCCTTCTAAGTTCAATTTATCAGACTTTCTAAATGAAATATACAAATCTATGAAGACACAATATGATAATTCAGGAGTTTTATTTGATTTAGAAATCTCAGAGAATTTGGATATTATTACTGACAGAGAAAAATTAGCAAATATTATTATTAACTTGTTGTCTAACGCATTAAAAGCATGTAAAAAAGGAGACTCCGTTTTATTAAGAGCAAGACACATTAACAAAAAAATTGTGATATCTGTAAAAGATACTGGTATTGGAATTAGCGAAGAAAATAAGCCTAAAATTTTCGAAAGATTTTTCAGAGTTGATGACTGCAGAAATACCAAAACAAATGGTTATGGACTCGGTTTATCTATTGTAAAAAATTATACTGACATAATCGGAGCAAACATTTCAGTAAACTCAAAATTAAACTTAGGAACTGTAATGTTGGTTTCCTTTGATGATAGTATAATTACGAAATAAAAAAAGATTGGTAACAGCAATGCTACCAATCTTTTTTTATGACCAAATCTATAAGCCGTGTTCTGTATTTGATAATCATCTATCTAGACTAATTGTTACCAATTAGTTCAAGCAATCTACCTACCGGAGACGACGAGCAGCCGTCTTTATTCCTATTTGATTTTGCACTGAATGGGGTTTACATAGCCATAAAGTCACCTTTATGCTGGTAGGCTCTTACCCTACCTTTCCACCCTTACCATTAAATGGCGGTATATCTCTGTTGCACTAGCCTTAGGGTCGCCCCCACTGGACGTTATCCAGCATCCTCGCTCTATAGTGCACGGACTTTCCTCATGAATTCATGCGATTATCTGATTTAGTCACCATAATATTATAACACAACTAGAAAATTTTTCTAGTTGGTTTTTCTAAATAATTCACATCTATTTTTATGTCTGAAAAAGTTGTTTGAATACATTTCTTCAATGGTTCAAGAATAAATTTTTCTGATTCATAATGTCCGATATCAATTAATATTAAATTATTATCTATAGCATCAATTTGTTGGTCGTGTTTAAATTCTGAAGATATAAATACATCACAATTTTTTTCAACACAATCTTTTATGAAGTGACCTCCACTTCCACCAAGAACCGCAATTCTATTTACATTACACTCTATATTTCCATATACTATGACATTATCGAGCTTTAGATTTTGTTTTACTAATTGAATAAAATCTTCAGCAAAAATCTCTTCTATATCACTATATTTCCCATATCCAGTGTTGTAATCACACTCTTTTAAGTTTTTTGTATTTTTAAGTCCAACTTTATTTGCTAAAGCATCGCTCACTCCAAATTCCACTCTGTCCAAATTAGTATGTGATGAATAAATACAAATATCGTTTTTGATAGCTTTAATTAATCGAGTATTTACACTGTTTTCTGTTTCAATAATACTTTTCAATGGGTGAAAAATAACAGGATGATGTGTAATAATGAGATCATAATTTTCTCTAATCGCTTTATTCAAGCAATTATCATCTAAATCAAGTGATATCAAAATTTTATTAATCTCTCGTTCAAGATTTCCAAATTGCAGACCGCAATTATCAAAATCTTCCTGAAGTTCCAACGGAACTAATTTTTCATACCATTTTATAAAATCTTTAAGTTTCAATTTTATCCAACACTTTCTCAAGTTCATTTACTTCAACATTGATATTTTCAATTGCACTTTTAATACTATCAGAATTTTTATCCGACAAATTAGATAATATATTGTTCTTATTTTCTATCTGTTTATTTATATATTTTTTCAAATATTCTGATTTATTGTCGATTAAATACTTGCCATATTCATACTCATATTCATTTACAAACAATTGCTTTCCGACTTTTGCTTTTATAATTTGGTAGTATTTATCATTTTCAAATAAATCAACTTCTTCAATGATTTCAAAAGAATTTTCATGCAGAAATCTTCTTAACAAAGCCAAGGAATTGTTCGCTCCTAAAATTAAACAATTAGCACTCTTAGCAATATCAAGGTTTTTATTTAGAATATCAACTATTAGATTTCCTCCCATTCCAGAAATTATAATAGTATCAACCTGATATTCATTTAAATTATCTAAACCATCTGACACATTCAATACAATCTTTTCGGGTTCGTCTAAATAATCTAACTTTTCTCGCAATTTATCCAAAGATTTTTCACTAATATCTGAAGCTATCACTTTTTTAGCTTTTGCAGATTTTACTAATTCATATGGAACAATCCCATGATCCGTCCCTATATCAGCAACTATAGAATTTTCTTCAACCAACTTAATTATTTCTTCAAGCCTTAGTTTTTTCATTTTATTCCAAAAAATCCTTTAATTTTTGACTTCTAGATGGGTGTTTTAATTTTCTTAAAGCCTTTGCTTCTATTTGTCTTATTCTTTCTCTTGTTACATCAAAGTCTTTTCCAACTTCTTCAAGTGTTCTAGGGGTACCATCTACGAGTCCAAATCTTAACGCTAATACTTTTCTTTCTCTTTCATTTAAAGTATTTAAAATACCTTCTAATTCTTCTCTAAGCATAGTAAAGTTTGCTGCTTCATCTGGAGCGATTGCAGTATCATCTTCAATAAAATCTCCCAAATGACTATCTTCTTCTTCACCAATAGGAGTTTCTAAACTTACAGGTTCCTGAGCTATTTTTCTTACTTCTCTAACTTTTTCAACTTCTATTCCCATTTCTTTTGCTATTTCTTCATTAGTAGGATCTCTTCCCAAGTCTTGTAATAATTGTCTTTCAATTCTCACAAGTCTGTTAATAGTTTCTACCATGTGTACAGGAATTCTTATTGTTCTTGCTTGGTCAGCAATAGCTCTTGTTATAGCTTGTCTTATCCACCAAGTAGCATATGTCGAAAACTTAAATCCTCTAGTGTAATCAAACTTATCTACAGCTTTCATAAGGCCAAGATTTCCTTCTTGAATCAAGTCCAAGAAACTCATTCCACGACCAACGTATCTCTTGGCAATACTTACAACCAATCTCAAGTTTGCCTCAGCTAATTTTTTCTTAGCTCTTTTAGATCCATTTTCCATTTCTTGTGCCAATTGAACTTCTTCATCAGCAGATAACAATGGAATCTTACCAATTTCTTTTAGGTACATTTTTACTGGATCATCTACATTAATTCCTTTAATATCAGATACATCTTCAATGACTTTCTTATCATTTTTTTCATCTTCATCATCGTCATCTTCTAATGATTCATCTACGTCTAAATCATCAGTATCGTCATCTTTTGAAGATTTTTTTTCAATATCATCATTGCTCTCAAAAATTTCTATATTATTTTCAATTAACAAATTTCTGATATCTTCTATGTCTTCTTCATCTAAAGATGTCAAATCATCAATTTTCTTGAAATCTTTGATAGTAACAATTCCATCATTTTCATTTCCTATTTCTATTAACTGATTTAATGCATCTTTTTTTATTTGTTCAACATCTAAGTTTTCTTCTGACATAAAAAACTCCCTTCTGATTATTTGCACTCTTTAAGTTGTCTATTGATTTCTAAAATTTTATTTAAGATTTCTTTGTATTTTTGGTTAATTTTATCATTAAAATCAACTGATTGCATAAGGTCAAGCTGCTGTTTTATCTTATCTTTTTCTTGTGTTATAAGATATTTTTTTATTTCTAATATAACCCTATCAATACTATTAATATTTATTGAGTTTCGAGATGTATTAAAGAGATAGTCAATTGTTCTATCCATTTGTATATCATTTTTAAAATAATCTCTGACACTATTTTCGTCAATTTCTTTTTCATTATTTTTCAAATAATAATTATCTGCAAATTCCATAAAATTATTATAATAGATAATATCTGTTTTAAATTTTGAAACATCTTCTTTTATAGTTTCATATATGTCTCTATAAAAACAAGCTATAGTCATTATCTCAATTGCAGTAATTTTTTCTTGAAGATTAATGTCCAAAACATCAGAGTATTCTGTGACCTCTCTATTAACTGATATATTAGGTTTCGCTACACTTAACTTATCACTAACATCTGTTCTTAAACTATTATCGTCAATTTGTAAATCCTCTGCAAATTTTTTAATATATTCATCTCTAATAACTGCTCGATCTAATTTGGATAACAAAGTTGTTAAGTCGTCTATTAGTTGTATCTTTTCTTTAACATCATTTATATCATATTTTTTAAGTATTTTTTTATATTCATATATAATGCTATCCATAGCATTATCGATTAATTTATTAAAACTTTCGTTACCATATTTTTTAATATAATCATCTGGATCTAAGTTATCAGGGATAACTATTATATTAGGACTAATATCTATTTCTTTAAATACTTGTATAGCACGTGATGTCGCATTCTGTCCTGCAGAATCTCCGTCATAACAGATATAAATATTCTTGCAATATCTTTTAATTAATTTGGCTTGATCATGTGTTAGAGATGTACCTAATGAAGCTATGGCAAAATCAAATCCATAATTTGTCAGTGAAATTACATCCATATAACCTTCAACAAGGATAATTTTTCCAACTTTTGTAGAATTTTTTAAATTTGACACTCCATAAACATTTTTGCTCTTATCGTAAGCCAAGCTTTGAGGAGAATTCATGTATTTTGCCTTAGCATCAGCAAGAGTTCTTCCACCAAAACCTATAATATTTCCTCTAATATCTATAATTGGAAACATAAGTCTATTTCTAAACTTATCGAATATATTTCCGCGCTCATCTTGATTTGCGAGTCCAACTTCTATTATATCATCTTTTTGATAACCTTTTTGAAGCAAATGTCTGTAAAGACTATTTTTCCCATCAGCATAGCCTATTATAAATTTATTAATCATAGAATTTGTCAAATCCCTTTTCTTAATGTATTCTTTTGGTACATCATTGATTAACAAATTTTTATAAAAAAACAACTTTGCTTCATTATTGATAGCAAATAATTTCTTGCGATGTTCATATTTTTCTTTATTTACTTCATTAGTTTCGACTAAAATTCCTAATTTATCTGCTAAAAACTTTATTGCTTCAGGATAAGAAAGTCCTTCTTTTTGCATTATAAAAGAAATTACATCTCCACCTACCCCACAACCAAAACAATGGAAAATTCCTTTTGAAGGAGAAACACTAAAAGAAGGAGTTTTTTCATTATGAAAAGGGCATAAGCCAATGTAATTGGAACCAGATCTCTTAAGCTCAACGTAATCTCCAATTACAGAAACTATATCAGCTACACTTTTTATTTCATCTATTTTATCTTGTGGTATAAATCCCATCTTATCATCCAATCTTATATACTCCAAGAATCTGGTATAAAAATTTCTTTAAATGTTCGTCTTGCAAACGAATCAGTCATACCAGCAATATAATCAGTAACTATATCATCTTTTGTTTTATCTTGTAGTTCAATATTATTATAAATTTCCGTATGTGATTTTGGTAATCTTTTTAAATCTTCGAGGTAATAACCATATAGATTTCTTAGAACATATTCTACTTTTTTATCATCTTTTCTGACAATGTCGTTAAAATAAACCTGTTCAAACATGAAAGCTCTTAAATCTTCCATTAGTTTATAAGTTTTATCAGACATTTTTATACAATTTTTCCCAAAGCTATTATCCACTAAATCATTCACTAAAAAATTAATTCTTTTAGATCCGCTAGTACCTAATTCATTTATTATTTCTGATGGTAAATCACTATTTTTTATAATATTTGATCTAATTGAATCATCAATATCATGATTGATATAAGCTATTCTATCCGAAAACTTTATAATTTGTCCTTCAAGGGTTTTGGCCATATTAGTTCCAGAATGATTAACTATACCATCAAGTGTTTGTTTTGTTAAATTAAGGCCAACTCTTGTAGAATTGTGTTCAAGATATTGCACAACATTAAGTGATTGTTGGTAATGTTTAAATCCTTTTGGGTTCAATTTATCTAATATTTTTTCACCAACATGACCAAATGGTGTATGTCCTAAATCGTGTCCTAATCCTATTGCCTCTACCAAATCCTCATTTAAATTTAAACACCTCGCAATTGTTCGAGCTATCTGTGTCACTTCTAAAGTATGTGTTAATCTTGTTCTATAGTGATCCTTTTCAGGATTTAAGTATACTTGTGTCTTATGTTTAAGTCTTCTAAATGATTTTGAGTGAATAATTCTATCCCTGTCTATTTGAAACGGATTTCTTAAATTATTTTTCTCTTCAAATTTAATTCGTTGTGCATCTTCACTTTTTGTGGCAAATTCACTATAATTTTGTTCATATAATTTAAAATCTATATTCATAATTATCACACCTTCAACCTATATGTGTTATATACCCCAAAAAGCCTTGACTAATTCATAAAAGCATAAAAAAAAGCCAAACAATTGTTTGGCTTTATCGACCTAAAGTAAACTTTAGTTCTCTTCTTCCATTTCTTTTAATTTTAAATCTAATAATGCTCCTAAATCACTGTTAATCAAAGTTTCTTCACTTGATTCTGATTTAGTTTCAACTTTTTTAGGTTTATCTTTCTTTGGTCTTGGTTTTCTTTCAGGTTTTTCAGGTTTTGGTAATAAAGCTTTCATACTTAAAGCAATTCTCTTCTTTTCAGGATTGATTTCTAAGATTTTAACTTTAACTGTATCACCAATATTTAATTCATCTGATGGTTTATCAACATGTTCATTTGAAATTTCAGAAACGTGAACTAATCCTTCAATTCCTTCAGCTAATTTAACAAATGCACCAAAGTCAACTAAGTTTACAACTTCTCCTTCGATTACATCGCCTTCGTGGTTGTTTTCTACAAAAGCATCGAATGGTTTTTGTTGTAATTGTTTCAAGCCAAGTGAAATTCTATTCTTTTCTCTATTAGCTTTAAGAACTAATGTTTCAATTTCATCTCCAACTTTTAAAACATCTTCTGGTGATTCAATTCTATTCCAAGAAATATCTGAAATATGAAGTAAACCATCTACTCCGCCTAAATCGATAAATGCACCAAAGTCTGTTAATCTTTGTACTTTACCAGTAATTTTTTCACCAACAGTGATGTTTTCCCAAGCTTTATCTTCGATTTCTTTTCGTTCTGCTTCTGCAACAGCTCTGTGAGATAAAACTAAACGTCTCTTCTTTTCATCTATATTCAAAACTTTACATACCAAAGTTTCTCCTACATATTTAGATAAATCTTTTACAAAGTGAGTAGTTACTTGAGAACCTGGTATAAAAGCTCTTACATTATCAATTGTCGCTATTAAGCCGCCTTTTACTACTTGTGTTACTTTTGCTTCAACAGTTGAATCATTATCAAAACTAGAAACTAAATTCTTCCAATTTTTAATTCCTTCAACTCTTTTTGTAGATAGTACAACATTTCCTTCTCCGTCATCTAGTTTAATAACATAAACTTCGATTTCATCGCCTTGTTTGTACAAATCTTTAGGTAATTTACCTTCTTCTGTTGATAATTCGTCTAGTTTAATAATACCATCAGCTTTGTAGCCAATATTAACCATGACTTCATCATCTGTTACATAAATAACTTCACCCTTTACGATTTCTTTTGGGTAAATCTTATTCATGCTTTCTTCTACTTGTTCCATAAAATCCTTGCTGTAATTATCCATTAAATTTACAACCTCCTCAATAATCCAAGCCGGTGTGGACGCACCAGCTGTAATACCTAATAATTTAGATTCAATAATACTATCATCGATACAAATATCCTTGTAAGTTTCAATTCTTAAAACTTTTTTGCAATTTTGTTTTGCAATTTCATACAATTTATTTGTGTTAGAACTATTCAAGCCGCCAATCACAATCATACAATCGACATTCTTAGAAAGCTCTAAACAAGCCATTTGTCGGCTCTTTGTAGCCCCACAAATAGTATTATCTATCACAACGTTAGTATTACCTTCTACTATTATATCAGAAATTTCCAAAAATTTCCTCTTTAAATTAGTAGTTTGTGAAATTACATAAAGTTTTTCACCTTTTATTTTTTTCGCCTCATCAATTGAATTAACTACTTCAATATTATTTTCAACCTGTCCTTTCATAGCTATAATTTCTGGATGATTTGGGTCTCCAATAATTATAATTTTGTAGCCTTCATCGTGTTTTTTATTTATTTTTTCATAAATTTTTAATAGAGAAGGACAAGTCAAATCTACTAATTTGTATCCATTATTTATTATTTCTTGCTTTAATTTTAAAGTAGCCCCATGTGACCTAATAAAAATCGTAGAGCCTTTTTCTGCTTGAGTGTAATCATCTATCTGTTTAATACCCAAATTTTCTAATCTTTTGCATTCTTGTTCGTTATGAATAAGCTGACCTAAAGTATACTTTATTTCTGACGGGTCATTTTCAATTATATTTATAGCTCTTTTTACTCCATAACAAAATCCAGCATTTTGTTGCACTATTATATTCATCAATTCACCTTGTATATATTTTTGTAAATTGCTTTTGTAATTTCTTTGTTTTTAATATCTTTTGATACATCATCAAAATTCGATATAGCTATTTTTTCTCTTATAAATACTTCAACTGTTGATCTGAACTTATAATCAGATTTGATAAATACAGGTATAACATCAGCATCAGCTCTTGAAGCAATCATAGCAACCCCTGTTTTCATGTTTTCCTCACTAACAGTTTTGACTCTTGTTCCTTCTGGAAATATACCTAATACCTCGTTGTTCTTTACAAGTTTAATAGCATCTTTAATGGTTTTTACATTCACGTTTTCTCTGTCAACCGGAAAAGCACCAAACTTGTACAGTAAAAATCCTAAAATTTTATTTTCAAATAATTCTTTTTTTGCCATAAATCTTATAGGCCTATCAAAAATTATCGCCAATAAAATTGGATCCCATAAGTTGATGTGATTTGCACAAATAACTAAAGGAGTTTCCGGTAATCTAGTGTTCCCATGGATATCTAATTTGTATTTTATTGTAAATACTATTTTCATTAAAAATCTTGCAAATCTATAAAACATTTCTACCTCTAATTATTTCTAATATTTTTTCGACCACTTGATCGATATTCATATTATCAGAATTTATCAATACAGCGTCTTCAGCTTTTCTCAAAGGAGCATATTTTCTATTTTTATCCTGCTCATCTCGCAATTTTATATCTTCAAGAATAGTTTCATAAGATGAATCGTCTTTTTGTTCATCAAATCTTCTTTTAGCTCTTATCTCAGCAGATGCATCCAAATAAAACTTATAATCGGCATTTTTTAATATATTAGTACCAGCATCTCTTCCATCAATAATTATAGCTTTATCACTTGCAATATGTCTTTGAATGTCAACTAACTTTTCTCTAACAGAATAATATGCGGAAACTTTTGATGCTGCCATTGATACTTCATTAGTTCTTATTTTGTCTCTCAAAAATTCATTATTAACTTTAATTTCAGATGATTCAAATGTTATTTCTAAGTTATTCAAAATTTTTACAACTTTTTCTTCGTCTTCCAAATTAACATTTTGTTTTAAGCAATAATAAGCAAGTGATCGATACATTGAGCCTGTATCTAAATACTCAATGTTTAAAATTTTAGATATCAATTTGCAAACTGTTGATTTCCCAGAACCACTAGGGCCATCTACTGTCACAGAATATACATCATTATTAATTAATTCAATATATACATTATCATCATCTTTTTTTCGAAGCATTCTTGATGAAGTTAAAATATTTTTATTTGTATTAATCAATTTATCATTCAAAACTTTCTTCATAATTTTAGGTGTAGATATCAATAAAATATCGAAATTCTTGTCTTTGATATATTCATTAATTTCATCATACAGTTTATGTTCGTTTTCGTACTTGATTTTTTTCATATATTTATCCCCGCTAAATAACCCGTTGAAAAAGCAAATTGTAAGTTAAATCCTCCTGTAAACCCATCAACATCGATGACCTCTCCACAGAAATACAAATCTTTTACAATCTTTGATTCCATTGTGCTTGGGTCAATCTCGTTTACATCAACTCCCCCAACACTAATAATTGCATAATCAAGCTTTTCATTTGAAACGTAAGTTAAATCGAAACTTTTTATGATTTTTCTTAAATTGTCACGTTCAAATTTTGTTATTTCATTTACTTTTTTATTTGGATTTATATTTGCAGATTTTAAAATAGGCAATATCAATTTTTTGATAGTTATTTTACTTATTGCATTTTCAATGGTTTTGTTTTGATTATCGCTGAAATCTCTTAAAATCCTATCATCAAGTTTTTGATCTGTCAATCCTGGTTTCAAGTCTATAGATATTTTAATATCTCCATTTTTCTTGGATAAAATACTTGATAAAGTAAGCACTAAAGGTCCGGAAATTCCTTTTCTTGTAAAAATCATTTCACCTATTTCGTTGAATATCATTTTATTATTGATATAACATTTTAGGCCTATATTTTTAAGACTAACTCCCTCTAATTCTTCCACATTTTCTTTTAAAATAATTGCGCTTAGGCCTGGCTTCATTTCATTAATAGTATGACCTAACCTGGTTATTTGATTGTAAAGTGATCCATCCGATCCAGTGTTTGGATATGATTTACCGCCACACGCTATAATAACTTTATCAAACGAATATTTGTTAATGCTTGTAGTCAGATAAAATTTATCAGATTTATAAATTTTATTTACTTGTTCATTCAAGTGTAAATTTACATTTTTATTTTTTAAAATCTTTTCAAATACTTTAATAACATCTGATGATTTATCGCTTTTTGGAAAAACTCTATTTCCACGTTCAATTTTAGTTTTTAGTCCATTGGAATTAAAAAAATTTATGACTTGTTCGTTTGTAAAGTCATAAAATGGGCTGTAACAAAAATATTTATTTGTATTTATATTTTCAATCAAATCTTGAACTTCACATGAATTGGTAATATTACATCTTCCTTTTCCAGTAATGAACAGTTTTTTACCTATTTTCTCATTATGGTCAAAAATATGTATTTCATATTCTTCTTTAATAAAACTTGCAGCCATCAACCCTGCTGCTCCAGCTCCTACTATTGCTACATTCATTATTTTATCCTTTCAATCAAACAAACAAAAGGCGGATTATTAATTTGATTTATAAAATCGTATCGTATAACATTGAAATCTTTTTGGTTTAATTTTTGCAAAAATTTAATTATGTTTATACTTTCTTCAAATCCAGGCCTATGTCCAGGATAAAAAGTAATAACAATTTGACCTTCAGTGTTCATTACTTTCAAGAGTTTTTCTAAAGTTTTTATAACAGTATCATAATCAGTTGTAATATTTTTATCTCCACCTGGAAGATATCCTAGGTTAAATACAGCAAAATCAATTTTTTCATTAGTATACTTTTCAAAATTTAAGTGCGAATCATTTATAACTTTTAAGTTATTGGTTTTCTTTGCATTATCAATACAAATTTTTTGAATATCGAACCCGTAAACTTGTATACTTTTATTTATAGATAGCATTTTATATGAATCATTTCCATTTCCAAATGTCATGTCTAAACATATTTTTGAAGTTGGTATTTTACTTTTCATCAATGATTCTACTAATGTTTTAGTATTATTATAAATCATTGCAAAAACCTCTAAAAAGAACGCTAAAATTTATCTTACCGTTATTATTAAAAAATGAATTTACCAATCTATCATTATCGTAGAATTCCTCAATACCAAAATCTTTCAAATTCATACCTATACTTTTTAGGAAAAACAACTTTTTTGAATCGTCTTCGTCCAGTTGAAATTTAGAAATATTCGCTTTTATACCATTAATTTTAATCAATGAATATCCTTTAGAAACTGAGTCATCAATATATAAAAAGCAAAAATTCCCAATAATTTCATCAATTTCTAATTCAAAGTTTTTTAAAATTAATTCATCATTGCTATTTGCTAGTCTTACTTCTATCATTATTACCTCGTATTAAATCCAAATCTTTACTTTTTAATAACTTGTATTCTCCACTTTTTAAGCTATTTTCCATTTTGTAATTTCCAATTTGAACTCTTTTTAAATCCAAAACTGGATGATTAATAAAATCAAACATTCTTCTAATTTGTCTATTTCTACCTTCAAAAATAGTTACCCTATACTTAGTGTCGTTTTTTATATTTTCTATAAATTCAATTTTGGATTTTTTTAATTTATAACCATCCAATAATATTCCATCTTTCAATTGTTTTATTTCTGTTTTATTTGGTTTTCCTTTTACCAAAACCTCATAAATTTTTTTGTGTTCAAATTTCGGATGAGTTAGCTCATAAGTAAACTCCCCATCATTTGTCAAAATTAGTAATCCATGAGAATCTTTATCCAAACGCCCAACCGGATAAACTCTTGTATCGGATTTTATCAAATCCACAACCTTCTTGTCAGCGAATTTATCCTTGACTGTTGAAGCGTAACCAATGGGCTTATTAATTGCAATATAAATTTTATCTTCTTTCAAATTTATTTTTTTGCCTTCAACTTCAACAATATCAGTATCATTTACTTGATATGATAAATCTAGAAGTATTGTTCCATTAACATAGACTTTTGAGTTTTTGATTAATTCATCAGCATTTCTTCTAGAACAATATCCGCTTTGTGCAATGAACTTATTTATTCTCATTTTCTTTTTCCCTAATAAGTTTCTCTATCTCATTTAATTTTGGAAGATCTTCTAATGAATTTATATTGAAATAAAACAAGAACTCATCGGTTGTACCATATAATATAGGCTTTCCTATTTTATCTAATCTTCCAACTTCCTTTATAAGATTTTTTTTTGTTAAAGTATCAATTGATGAACTTGATTTAACTCCTCTTATCTCATCTATTTCAATTCTTGTAATTGGCTGCTTGTAAGCTATAATTGATAAAACTTCCATTGTGGTATTAGTTAATCTCGTATTTTTATTCTTAATAAAAATTTCTTTTAAAAATTCGAAATATTCTTTTTTAGTTTGTATTTGGTAGCTATCGTTTATGCATCTGATTTCAAGAGAAGTATTTCTGTATTCATACTCTTTTATTAAATCATCAAGCATATTTCTAGTTTCTTTTTTGCTAAGGTTTATGGCCTCAGATATAGAAGAAATATCTAATGGTTCACCCCATATGAAAAGTAAAGATTCAATTTTATTTCTAATAATTTTATCTTCCATAATTACCTCATTAATATTTCCATATTATCCTCATTTTTTACAACTTTCAATATGTTTGATTTTAATAATTCTAATAAAGCTAGAAACACTGAAATAACTTCATTTCTATTAGACTTCATAGACAGAAAAGATGCAAAATTATATTTTTTATTTTTTTCTACCTTCCACAATATATCCTCTATACAATCTTCGATTTTATACTCTTCCGCTTCTATAATCTCTGTTTCTTCGATTACTATTCTATTTTCGTCTCTACTTAAGATATCTAACAAAGTTTCAGATAATAAATTAATATCTGGTACAATAAGATTTTCTTTTTCTGATTGATAAACTGACAAATCCTCTTGAATTTTTCTAAAATGCTTAGATGAGATGTTTTCTAATTCAATCAATTGTTTAGAAATTTCTTTAAATTTTTTGTACTCGATTAATCGTTGTTTAATCAAATCTTCATCGATTTGATCATCCTCATCAAAGTCATTTTTTGGCAACAACTTTTTTGATTTGATATATAACAAAGTAGAAGCTAAGTAAATGAAATCAGTCAAATCTTTAGTAGAATGATTTTTCAAATTCTCAACTTCTTCAATAAATTTATTTGTAATTTTTGCTAAATCAACATTTTCTATATCGATTTTCTCTTTTTCTACCAAGTTCAATAGAAGATCCATTGGGCCGTTAAATTCTTCAGTTTCAATTATTAAACTCATAACGCAATTGCTAACCTTAAAAATTTATCTATTATAAATGATGTTATAGGAGTTAAAACTTTTCCTAAAACACCTGAAAATATTAATATCAGTAATATAAAGTAAGTATATTTCTCGTATTTTGCCATGAAATCTAAAAATTTACCCGGGAAAAACGCAGTTACAACTTTTGATCCATCTAATGGCGGAACAGGTATCAAGTTAAAAACTGCAAAATATACATTATATACTATGAATAAGCTCAAAATCTCTGATACTACCGGATTTACATGCGAAAATCTAACATATAAAAACGAGAATATTAATCCTAAAATTAAATTTACAGTAACCCCTGCTATTGAAACTAAAAACATTCCTAGGTGCCTTTTTCTAAAATTATAAGAGTTAATTGGAACTGGCTTTGCCCAACCAAACTTAAATAAAATCAAACTGATTGCACCTAATGGGTCAATATGATCAATAGGATTAAAACTCAATCTACCCATATTTTTGGCAGTATTATCTCCCATCCAGTACGCAACATATCCATGAGCCAATTCATGAAGAACAATCGTTGGAAGTAATACAAATATAATTATAATGTAATGGTTTATTGTTTCTAACATTAATTCACATTCCTTAGATAATATAGAATTCCCATAATTGTTTTGCCATCAATTATAACGCCATCTTCTATCATCTGCATTAATTTATCTTGTTCGATGAGCTCTATATTCAAAAATTCATCATCATCTGCTTCAAGTTCGTCTTTAAATAAATCTTGTGCCATGAAGAAACTTACTTTTTCGTCGCTGAAACCTGGAGATGAATATGCATCAAATAAGTAAGTTAAACTATTACAATTATAGCCAATTTCTTCTCTCATTTCCCTAATGGCTGCATCCTTTGGTGTTTCATTGTGTTCAATTAAACCAGCAGGCAATTCCATTAATTGTTGATCAATAGCTTTTCTATATTGACTAACGAAAAATAATTTGTTATCTTTTAATGCAATTATGCATACAGCATTTGCATGTTCTATAATTTCTCTTTTTGAGTATTTTCTGTTAGGAAGTTCAACAGTATCTAATCGGAGGTTTAAAATTCTCCCCTCATATATCATTTCACTTTTTATAGTTTTTTCTTCATAATCCATAATTATCTCCTATATTTTTTTAATTCATTTGCTTGATTGATCATTAGTTTTGCTTGTTCAGTTGTAGTTTCTGTTATATTTATACCGCCAATCAATCTTGAAATTTCGTTTACCTTTTCTTCAGGAGTTAATACTTTTAAAATTGACTTAGTTTCATTGTCGCAATCAATTTTTTCAATTAAAATGTGGTTATCACTCAATGAAGCAATTTGAGGTAAATGACTTATTGAAATCACTTGTTTATCCTTTGATAAATCAATAAGTTTTTCACCAACTACCAAAGCAGTCCTTCCACTTATTCCTGTATCAATTTCATCAAAAATAAGAGTATTGATATCTTCAAAATCTGATATGACTGATTTAAATCCAAGCATAATTCTTGAAATTTCACCACCAGAAGCAATAGATGCCATTGGTTTTAAATCTTGTCCTAAATTCGTTTTAATAAGAAAATCCAGTGAATCATAACCTTTTTCATTGAAATCAGAAAGTTTTTCGAATTTAACTTTAAAATCAGCATGTTTCATATTCAAATCTTTTAGATTTTGAACAATCAAGTTTTCCAATTTTGAAACAATTTGTTTTCTGATTGAATGAAGCCTATCCGATAGTTCAATTCCTTTTTTATGCTCTGAATCAATTAATTCTTTAAATTTTCTTTTGTTTTCAGTAATTTCATTAAGTTCTTTAAGTCGATTCTCTAAATCTATTTTAAATGAAATAATATCATCAATAGATTTTCCGTATTTTCTCTTTAAATTTGTAATTATTGCTATTTTATTTTCTAAGTCATTTAATTTAAATTCATCTTGATAGATGCTTGATGAATATGAACTAATTCTGGAAAACAAGTCATCCAAATCATAATATATCTTATCCAAATCTTGTTTGAAGGAATTGACTTCATTATCGAACTCAGAGATTGAATCCATCTTGCTTAAAACAATATTAAACATAGTGTTGATATCTTGTTCATTGTAGTTTTCATCAGAATACATATTTAATATTTCACCAATATTGTTTTTAATTAAATTGACATTTGATAATTTATTGTACTCGTTTTCAAGCTCTTCTTCATCCAAATTCTCAAGATCTATTTGCGATATTTCATCAATTTGATAGTTAATTATATCGAGCTGTCTATCTTTTTCTTCGTTTGAAATATTAAAACTTTTATATGATTTTTTGTAATCTACAATATTTTTTAGAATTTCACTTAACCCGCTCTTAATTTTTAAAGTTTCTTCCTTATCGAAAGAATCAATTAAATCTATATAAAATTCCTTGTTCAAAAGTGATTGAGTTCCATTTTGTCCATGAATATCAACAAATTTACTCATAAGTTCATTTAATGTATTAAGAGTTATTGATCTATTGTTTAGTTTATTTATGCTTTTGAAATTAGTGTCTACAATCCTAGAGATTATTATTACTCCATCTTCTACATTGTATCCCATATCTTCTAAAAACTTAATTTTAGAATTATCATTAATTGTAAATGTAGCTTCAACTATTGTCTTTTTTGAAGAATCTCTAATAAAACTTTTGTTAAATCTTTGTCCCAGAAGAAGTTCGAAAGCTTCTATCAAAATTGATTTTCCTGAACCAGTTTCCCCAGTTATTATATTAAGTCCTTCCGTAAAATCAACATTTATTTTGTCAATTATTGCAAAATTTTCTATATAAAGAGAATTTAACATTTTTTTACCTAATTATTGATTTGATTTCCGAAACTAATTTTTCCAATCCAGATTTATCTTCAACAGTTATATAAATAGTATCATTGCCTGTTAGTATTCCTGCAATATTATCTAATTTAGCATTTGTAATTGCCATTCCACATACTGTTGCAGTGTGAGATATAGTTTTTATTATTACCATATCTTCGTTATGCTTGATAGTTAAAACTGCAGATCTGAAAATTTTATCTAATCTTTCGTTTAAAGAATCGTGTACAGTATCAATTATTGCATAATGATACTCGCCTTCTCTAGTTTGAACTTTCGAAATTCTCAATTCTTTTATGTCTCTGGAAATAGTAGCTTGTGTAGCTCTAACCCCATGAGCTTCTAAATAATCAGAAAGTTCTTCTTGAGTTCTTATTTCATTTTCTTCTATTAAGTCTAGAATTAATCTTTGTCTTGTGTATTTTTTCATTTTTCTACCTCAATTTATTAAATGCTGTTTCTACAACATCTTCAAATTTTATATTTTTATTATCCAAATTTGTGATATGGATTAAATACTCTATATTTCCACTTTTACCTTTTATCGGACTATTTGTAATCTCAGAAATATACATATCCTTATCATTTAGATAATTATTAATATCATTTATTATAGATAAGTGTTCCTTTTTATTATTAATTATATGATTTTTGGATTTTAATTCAAACTGTGGTTTTATCAAAAATACCATTTCTCCATCATTTTTTAGCATTTTAACTGCATTTGGAATGATCATTTTCAATGATATAAAAGATACATCGCAAACTATTAAATCAAATTTCGGGTATTCATCTACATTAATATTTCGAAAATTAGTATTTTCAAATAACTTAACCCTGCTATCATGTCTAAGTTCATCAACCATTTGATTATCCCCGACATCAATAGCATAGACTTCTTTGGCATTGTTTTGTAATAGAACCTGAGTAAATCCACCCGTAGATGATCCTATGTCTAAACACAAATCATGTTCACCAATATTAAATACTTCAAAAGCTTTTAAAAGTTTTAAAGCACCTCTTCCAACGTATTCAGTGTGTGTTTTTACCTCAACTTCATCAGAATTTATCTCGAGTGATGGTTTCTTAACTAATTTTCCTTGATAGTAAACCAGTTCATTTTCAATTAGAGCTTTTGCTTTAGTTCGAGAAGACGCAAATTTGTTTTCACATAAATACACATCAATTCTCATATTAATATTTCCTGTCTAATAATTTATTTGTAAGTTCAATCAAAGATTGTGAATTATCAATATCCTTAATACAATCTATGGCTTTTTGAGAGTATTCATTTGCGGCATAAATACCTTTTTCTTTTCCTAAAATAGTCACATAAGTTTTTTTATTAATTTTTATATCATTTTCATAATCCATTATGTCATCAATTATTTGAAAAGCCATTCCCAAGTTAAATGCGTAATTTTCAAGTTTCAATAAAGTAGTATCGTCAACTTTACTTAATATTCCAGCAGATACAGTAGATGCTTTAAGCAGATTACACGTTTTTTTATCGTAAATTTCAATAATATTATCTTTTGAAATTTCACTGTCAATATCTAATAGTTGACCTCTTATCATACCGAAACAACCTGATTTCTTTACGATATAATTTGCACACATAGCGTCAACTTCATTTTTAATTGATTCAGATAAAACCTCAAAAGAGTAATTTAGTAACGCGTCTCCTACTAAAACTGCAATATCTTCTCCGTATTTTTTATGAACTGTTAATTTCCCTCTTCTATAATCGTCATTGTCCATACATTCCAAGTCATCGTGAACTAATGAATAATTGTGAATTAGTTCTATTGCAAGTGCATAATTCATAGGTTCAGAAATAGATTCATTAAACATCTGGTAAGTTAGCAAGAACAAAAGAGGTCTCAATCTTTTTGCTCCATCATCAACTAGAGTATACTTCATCGCTTCTCCAATTTTATCATTGGAAAAACTCAAGTCTTTTAATGAATTATTAATTAACTTTACAATTTCCTTATTATTCATTATCATCACTTAAAAGCATATTTATTTGAAAATCTTCTTCTTTGTTATCCTTAATCAAGGTCATTTTACCTTCTTGTTCTTTTAAAATAGAACTTAATCTTTTGTGAAGTTTCATGCCTTCTTCGTATAACTTTATATTTTCTTCAAGGCTTAACTCTCTATCTTCTAATTTTTCAACGATTTCACTAAGTCTTTTCAATCCTTCGTCATATTCTCTGTATTCATTCATTGAACTTCTCCTTATTTTGAACAAGTGTATCAAGTTTACCATCTTTCATTATCAGAATAATTTTATCATTCTTCTTGACATCATCAACAGAAGATATATTCTTATCATCTTTTAATACTTTTGCATATCCCTTTTCTAAAATAGTGCTTGGATTAAGATGCAATAAATTATTCTTATAAGAATCTAAAATCAATTCTTTGTAACTAATATTTGAGATCAAACTTTTAATCATTGTTATTCGAATTTTATTTAGTTTGTCAATTTCCAAAGATAATAACTTGTCAGGTTTTAACAAATTTAATTTGTGATAAATATTTAATTCTTGATTGTATTTATCTACCAAATTTTTCTTATAAGCTTTCTTTAGGTTTTCTTTAAGTTTTTGAAGATTATCCACATGTTCTTTAATTATGTTTTTCGGACCTAAAAATTCTAACTGCTTCCCGTAATACTCTAATTCTTGATTTTCATCTTCAAATCTTCTTGATAAAATTCTATTTATTTTAGCGTAACTTTCTTGTAAATAGATTTTTAATTCCCCAAAATCTGCTGTTGCTAATTCAGCGGCAGCTGTTGGAGTAGATGCTCTTAAATCAGCTACAAAATCAGAAAGCATAAAATCATTTTCGTGACCGACAGCACTGATAATAGGAGTCTTTGCATTGTAAATAGTTTTTAATAGATTTTCATCATTATAAGAATTTAAATCCTCAAAACTTCCGCCGCCTCTTCCCACAATCATAGTATCTAAATTTTGCTCGTCCATATATTTAATACCTTCAATAATAGATTGGGCAGATTGTTCTCCTTGGACAACACAGTGATATATCAATATGTCGCAAATTGGATATCTCCTCTTTATTGTTCTACAAATATCATTTACAGCAGCACCTGTAGAAGATGTGATTACTCCGATAGATTTAGGATATTTAGTTATGGATTTTTTCGTTAACTCTGAAAAATAACCTTCTTTCTCAAGTTTTTCTTTTAACTGTAAATACTTTTGAAAAAGATCTCCAGTTCCCGATTTTTTACATTCTTTTACAAGTAGTTGATAAGTACTTGAACCCTGATATGTTGTTATACTTCCTCTTAGCTGAACTTTATCTCCATCTTTTAGATTTATAGTCTTTGCAAGAGACATCGTTTTGAATATCATACAAGAAATCAATGCCTTTTCATCTTTTAATCTAAAATATACATGTCCAGAAATATTTTTATTAAAATTTGAAATCTCGCCTTCAACCCACACGTTAGAGAGAATCGGATCTTTCTTTAATGTGTTTTGAATATAATCAGATATTTCCTTTACACTATAAACTTGCATTTTCTTTTCTCTTTAACACAGAGCCCAATATACCGTTTATAAAACTATATGATTTTTCAGTTGAATATTCTTTTGCTAATTCAACAGCCTCATTAATAGCAACACTATCTGGTGTACTTTCAACGTATAGAATTTCGCAAACTCCAACTTGTAAAATTGATAAATCTAGTTTATTAATTCTGTCCAAATTCCATTGCTTTGTATTATTTTCTATGATATTTACTATGTCATCAATATGTTCGATAAAGTTTAATACAATTTCTTTGAAAAATTCAATATCATTTTTATTAATATTCTGATATTTGCAAAATTCTTCAATTCTTTGCTTATCATAATCTCCGTTCATATTCATTTCATAGATTAATTGCATTGCACTTTTTCTTGATTGTCTTCTTGACATATTTCCTCCATGAAAATAACCCTCTGATTAGAGGGTTATTTTAAATACTTATTTTCTCACAAACAACATCTACATTTATGACAACTAACCCCGTCATCATGCCGATATTTTCTTTTATTTTCTTTTGCACCTTATAGCATACATCCTTTATGTTATATTCAGAATCTACTTCAATATGAGCTCTAACATTTACAGCATTATCTAAAATTTCGATGATTACTGATTTTTGAGCTCCTTTTTGTATATTTACTTTTTCTGATTGAGGTGTCATAATAGCTTTTACACCTTCAACTTCCATGCAAGCTTCCGCTGCAATAAGTGAAATTATGTCATTAGAAATCTTTACAGATCCGTTATTAAATTTATTATTCATATTATTCCTCCACACACAAATTTTATCAAAAAATGAAAAAAAATTCAATTTTAATTTATTATTGCTTCAATAAATTTTTCTGGTTCGAACTTTACCAAATCATTAACTTGTTCACCAATACCGATGAATTTTACTGGAATTCCTAATTCCATTTCTAGCGGAAATATCATTCCACCTTTTGCAGTACCATCAAGTTTTGTAATTATAGCTCCTGTTAAATCTGTTGCATTCATAAATTCTTTAGCTTGAATAATTGCATTTTGACCAGTTGTACCATCAACAATAAGTAAAATTTCTTTTTTTGCTTCTGGATACTCTTTTTCAATAACTCTTTTAATTTTATTCAACTCGTTCATTAAATTCTTTTTGTTATGAAGTCTTCCAGCTGTATCACAAATTAAAATATCTGTGTTCCTACTTTTCATTGCGTTTACTCCATCAAAAACAACACTAGCAGGATCAGCTCCTTCTTTATGGCTAATAATATCAACTTTAGCTCTATTTGACCATTCTGTAAGCTGTTCAATAGCTGCTGCTCTAAAAGTATCAGCTGCAACCATTAAAACTTTTTTGCCATCTTTCTTGTACTTCATAGCTAACTTACCAATTGTAGTAGTCTTCCCAACACCATTTACACCTACTACTAAAATAATAGTTTTCTCATCTACATTTAAATTATTGTCTATTTTGTCATTAATTATATTTTCTTTTAAAATATCTGCTAGCACATTTTTTATTTTGCTTGGATCTTGAATATTTCTAAGTTTTACTTGATCTCGCAATTGACCTACAATTTTTAGTGTAGTATCCACGCCTATATCTGCTGAAATCAAAGTTTCCTCAATTTCTTCGAATAATTCCTCATCGACAGTTCTATAATTAGCCAATACTTGATCTATCTTATTAGAGATATTATCACGTGTCTTAAGTAAAGAGTTTTTTAATTTTTCAAAAAATCCTTCCTTACTTTCTTCTTTTTCTTCGCTAATTTCTTCTATTTGTTCTGTATTTGTTTCGTAATCAACTTCAGAATCTTCTTTTTTATCTTCAATGATTTCTTCGCTGTTTTCTTTATATTCATTTGATGGATCAGTTTCTAATCCATCTTGTTGTAAATCTTCTTTTGTATTTTTAATTTCTTCGTCGTCTTTTTTTGACTTAAACTTATCAAAGAACTTATTTAGCATATCTCTCTCCTATCTACATCTAATTTAATCATTTTAGATATTCCATCTTTTTCCATACTTATTCCATATAAAATGTTTGCTATTTCCATTGTACTCTTTCTATGTGTAATAATAATGAATTGAGTTTTTTCTTTAAATTTAATTAAATATTCTTTGTATCTTTTAATATTTATTTCATCCAAAGCAGCGTCTATTTCGTCTAATATACAAAAAGAAGATGGTCTTGTCTCAAAAATAGCAAAAAGCAAAGCTACCGCTGTCAAGGATCTTTCGCCTCCGGATAACAAGTTTAAGCTTTGAAGTTTTTTCCCAGGCGGTTGAGCTGTTATTTCAATCCCTGAGTTAAGCACATCGTCCTCAGTCAATTTAAGACTGGCATAACCTCCATTAAATAGCTGCTTGAAAATTGCCACAAATTTAGTATTAATTTCTTCAAATTTCTTTGTGAACACTTCTTTCATTTCTCTGTTAAGCTTATTAATTGCGCTCATGATATCTTCTCTTGATTCAATTAAATCATTTTTGTTTTTTGTCATAAAGTCAAATTCTCTTTTTACTGATTCATATTCTTGTATACTATCTACGGAAAATGATCCAATATTTCTTAAATCATTAGTAATTTTATTGATTTCTTTCTGACTTATTTTAATATCAGGATTAGAATCTATTGTATCTATATTAATATCATAAAGCTCATTAATATCTATTTTGATATTATTTAACTTCTCTGTTGTATTTAAAGCTTTCTCTATTAATGAGTTATTATTAATTTCTGTTTTTTGAACACTTGCATTTGAATCGTAAATAGATTGCTCAATACTAGATAAACTTGCTTTGAAATCATTTAAGCTTGATTTCATATCTAATATCTCACTGTTCAATTTAGAAATTACATCATCATAATCTACTGTTTTGGATTCTATATCATTTCTATTTATCGTATATTGCGAGATATTTTTATTAATTTCATCTATTTTAATAGAATTGGATTTTATGTTATCTTCCAAATAATCTTTTCGAATTATTGCGTCATTTAGCTGATTATTAAATATATTCAAATCTCTTTTATTAGAAGAGTATTCTGATTTCAAACTAATCATATTCATTTTGTCTGAGTTGTATTTTTCTTGTAATTTTTCTATTTCAACATTTATAGTTTTTAAATCACATTCTAATTCATTAATTTGATTTTTTAAATCAGTTTCTTGTAAATCGTCAACTTCAGTTTGTGAAATATTTGTATCCAATTTAAGATTAAAATCATTAATATTAGATTTCAAATATTTAATCTCAAACTGCTTGTCTTTTATATTGCTATTACTATCATCTATTTCATTTCGTAATTTTCCTATCTTATCTAAAATAATCTCCAAATCACATTTGTTTTTATCAATTATATCGATATTTTCATCATAGGATTTTTTCAAAGTGTTGTATTCATTAACACAATTTTCATATATAGATTTAGCTGTATTCAAGCTATTTTTTGTAGAAAGTATAGAGTAATTGGATGGTTTTTTATATCCACCTACCATCGATCCCCAACTATTAATGATGTCTCCGTCTAATGTAACTATTCTAAAGTTTTTGTATCTAGAACTAACAGAGATTGCATCATCCATGTTCTCAGTTACAAGTGTTTTCTGTGCAAAATAATCAATAATATCTCGATACTTTTCATCTGATTTTATAAACTGATTCAAATGACCAAGAACTAAATTGTCATTTACATAATTTAGATTTCTTGGTTTTATTTTATTTAAAGGTAAAAATGTTAGCCTACCAATCTTATTAATCTTCAAAAAATTAATTAATTCCTTGCCATCATTTTCATTTCTAACTATGATATTTTGAAAAGCTGATGACATTATAGCGTCTACAGATTTCTCGTACTTTTTGTCAACACTTATCAAATCTCCGAGGGTTCCGATTACTTTCTCATGTAATTTGTTATTTAATTTTTTAAAGAAATTTTGAACAGTGAAATTGTATCCTTCATGATTATCTATAGTATTTTTCAAAAACAAATATTTGTTTTTGTTAGTTATAGATTCTTCTTTTAAGCTAGATAATTTGTCTCTTAGGTTCAGTAAATATTCTTCTTTTTCATTTATAATGCTAGAGATTTGCTCTTTATCATTATTTAAATTATCCAAACTTTTATCATAATCTCTTATGATTGTTTCATAATTTCGTAATTCTTCTTCTAATCGATTTAATTTTAATTCAGATTCTTCTTTGTGCTTTCTTATCTCTGATATTTCCTTTAATCTTTCTTTTTCAATAGCATCTCGTGAAGATTTTTCTATGATATATTGCGTGTAAATTGATTGTAGTCTATTTAAGTCTTCGGATTTCTTTTCGCTTAATTGTTTTTTTATATTAAGTTCGTTTTCAAAATCATCAATGTTGTATGTTTCTAAATTAGAATTTATTTCTTCAATCTTTTTTTCAGAATCTTCTATTGTTTTTCTTAAGTTATCAATTTTTGTAATTAAATTTTTAACTTCTAATGAAGAATTCTCATTTTCTTCTGTTAATCTTTCTAATTCTGATTTGCTATTTTTAAGTCTTTCATCATTCAATTGAATATCTGATTCATTTTTTATTTTTTGACTTTTAATATCATTCAAATTAGAAATCTTTAATTCTACATCAATATCAATCTTATTTATATTTTCCAATAGTTCATTTCTTTTGTTTTCATATTCTACGAGTTTAGATTTTATTTCGATTAAACTTTGGTCATTAATTTCTTTTTTATCGATGACATCACTTAATGTTATAGAAAGCTTTTCGATATCCAATATAGCTTTTTGGATTTCCATCTCTTTTAGTTGTTCTTCTAGAACCATACCTTTTTTAGCTTTGCTGCTTTCTTTTTCTAAATATTTTAATCTATCAATTTGGGAAACAAGTATATCTTCAATTCTTAGTAAATTTTCATTAGTTTGCTCTAGCTTTTTTACACTTTGTTCTTTGATATATTTTTGTTTAGAAATTCCAGATGCCTCTTCGAATAATTCTCTTCTATCTTCACTTTTTGATGACAAAATTTCATCGATTTTACCTTGACCTATTACAGAATATCCTTCTTTTCCGATTCCTGTATTTAAAAATAGTTCCTTAACATCTTTCAAACGTACTTGGTTTTTATTGATATAATACTCACTCTCGCCCGTTCGGAAAACTCTTCTAGTTACAGTGATTTCTTGATAATCAATGTCTTTCCATAAGTCATTTTCAAATGTAATCGAAACTTGTGCAAAGTTAACAGCTTTTTCCTTTTGGGTTCCTGCAAATATAACATCCTGCATTTTATTACCACGTAAATTTTTTGCAGATTGTTCTCCTAAAACCCATAATATGGCGTCGGAAATATTTGACTTCCCACTGCCATTTGGCCCAACAATTGCTGTAATGGGATTATCAAAATTCAATTTTATTTTATCTTTAAAAGATTTAAAACCTTGTATTTCAACCGATTTTAATCCCATAGACTTACCTCTTTTTCGATATTTATAAATATATTTTTCAAATCAATATCAACTCGATTAGTGTGATTTATCAATATAAAATTATTATCTGAATTGCAATATTTTATATTTTTAAATCCATATTTCTCTGAAAAATATTTTTTATTTTCTCTATTATATCCAACAAAATTATTTAATATATTTGGCTTTACATGTATTTCTAAAGTTTCAGGATTATTATCTTCTAAAATATAATCTACAACTTTCCTGTACAAATTATCTTCTACAAGTTGTCTGTAATTCGGATGAATTGCTCCTGCAATTACATCTTCGCCTTCTTTTATGTTATCAGTATTTAATAAACCTAGTCTAATAACCGGTATGTTGGCGTTAATAAATTTCAAATATATTTTGGTACTATTTTCTACCGAATCATGTAAATTTTCAGGAATATATTTATTCTTATTAGTATAAGTTTCGAGCATTGTGTTTTTAATCACCAAAGTTGGATATATTCTTACGAAATCTGGCTTTAACTTAATTAATTCTTCTGCGGTATACATGTCCATCTCAGATGTAGACTTGTATAAACCTGTCATCATTTGAAGCCCCAATTTAAATCCAAATGATTTGATAAGCTTCGAAGACATCTTAACGCAACTACTATTATGGCATCTTAAATTAGCATCTAGTACACTATTCACCATTGATTGAACTCCCAATTCTATGGTTTCTACTTTAAATTCTTTAAGAATATTTAAAATATGTTCATCAATGTAATCAGGTCTTGTTGAAAGCCTTATTGATCTAACTTTACCGTCTTCAATAAATTCATTAGCAATTTTTAAATAGTCAATCATTGCAGATTCTTCAATACCTGTAAATGATCCACCGTAGAAAGCTATTTGGATTTGCTCTTGAGACTTATCTGGAAAGTTTGCAAGTTGGCTTTTAATTTCGTCTCGTATCTCATCTTTTTTAACAACTTCAACATAATTTGTTATTTTACGTTGATTGCAAAAAATACAATCATTGGGACAACCTAGATGAGGTATAAACAATGAAACAATGTAATTTTTTTTACTCATCTATAACCCTTAACTTAATCAAGGCATTTCTTGCAGCGTCCTGTTCTGCATGTTTTTTTGAAGACCCAAATCCAGAACCGATTACTAAATTACCTTCATAAACATCAACATAGAATTTCTTATCGTGATCCGGTCCTTCTTCTTTAACAATCTTATATTTTAATTTATCTCTCGACTTTTTTTGATTGTTTTCTTGTAGCATAGTCTTATAATCAATAAAACTAGACTTTGTTTCTATTTCAGCTATGAATAGACTTTTAAACTTATTTTCTACAATTTTAAAAGCCGATTCATAACCAGAATCTAAATATATAGCACCAAATACTGCTTCAAATGTGTCGGCAAGTACACTAGGTTTTTCGCTTCCACCCGAAATAAATTCACCATGGCCCATCATTAAGTATTTACCTAATTCTAAATATTTAGCCATATTTGAAAAAGATTTTTCACATACCATTTGACTTCTAATCTTAGTCATAGCACCTTCTTTTAATGAAGATTTACTATTATATAAGAAATCACTGACTACTAAATCTAAGACTGAATCTCCTAAGAATTCTAATCTTTCATTAGAAATATTTTTATATGCCTTGTTCTCATTGCCATATGAGCTATGAAAAAAAGCCAGGTTTAACAGATTAATATCTGTAAACCTGTAATCTAATTTTTCTTCTAGTTCATGTAGCTTTTCAATTCTAGCTTTATCCACTTTTATTTTCCTTGTGCCCTTTCGATCTCATTAACTACATCTTCTACATTTTTTAATTCTGATAATTTTTCGTCATCAAGCTCTATATCAAATTCTTCTTCTACGTCCATCACTATTTCTAGTAAACGTACTGAGTCTGCTTGTAAATCTTCTACAAATCTTGTTTTTTCGTCTATATCATCTCTGTTAAATTCGTTTTTCAACCCTTCAACAACTTTTTCATAAATTTCTTTATTCATTAGTTAACTCCTTTTTTAATTTATCCGTAACATCTTCTTCAATAAATTTTATCAAAGTTAAAATACCAGACATAATAGCATTCCTATTTGATGAACCATGAGCTTTAAATACAGGCTTTTTAGTTCCTAAAAATGGTGCTGAACCTACACTGTTATAATCAATTCCCGAACTCATTGATTTTATCATTGGAATAATAGTTTGTTGTGATTTTTCATCAAGCTTAGATAATTTTGACTTAGCCAATGTTTTTATAAACTCAACAGATCCTTCTATTGTTTTTAAAAGAATATTTCCTGAAAAACCATCAGTCACCACAACATCAAAATCACCTTTTAATACATCTCTCGCTTCAACATTTCCTTTGAAGTAAGGATAATTTGATAATTTTTGGTATGTTTCTAGCCTTAATGAATCTCCCTTATGTTCTTCGACTCCTATGTTTAATAAGCCTACTTTGCAATCTTCTTTTCCTAAAATATTTTTGGAATAAACATATCCCATTTTTGCAAATTGTTCTAATAAGTCAGATGTCACATCAACATTTGCGCCTACATCTAATACCACTACTTCACCCTTTAAGCTAGGTATTATTACCATTAAACAAGGTCTAGATACATTATCAAGCCTTTTCGTTATTAGAGTAGCCCCCGTCAACAAAGCTCCTGTAGATCCTGTCGATAAAAATCCATCGTAATCTTCGTTCAGTAAATCAAAGCACTTTCTCATACTTGAATCTTTTTTGGATCTTATTGCTTTTGTTGGTGATTCATTATTTTCAATAGTTTCTGTAGCATTTACAAAATCTATTTTTTCTTCAAATCTTTTATTTACAATATTTCTATTTTCTTCTTCATTTCCTACTATTGTCAAGTTAAAATCTTTTTTTTCAAGGGCCATTATAGCTCCTTCTATTAATTCTGATGCTCCCTTATCGGAACCCAAAGTATCTAATAAAATTTTCATACTTCACCTCTAGTATATTCTATCACAATATTGTATGTTATAACATCAAACAAATAAAAAAGCCGCTTAATGTTAATTAAACGGCTCTCTTTTGATTAGTTTTGTTCTGAATTATCTACAACTTGTTTTCCATCATAATGCCCACATTCTTTACATACTCTGTGAGGTAATTTTGGAGATCCACAATTAGGACATGTAGTTATAGTAACTCTTGGTAATTTATACGAAGAAGCTCTTCTTTTATCTCTTCTAGTTTTAGAAGTTTTTCTCTTTGGTACTGCCATGCTACACCTCCTTAAGGACTTCAGTCCTTAAAATTTATACAAACAACGTAGTTAATTATAATATAATAATGTTAAGTTGTCAATAAAAATATTATTATTTTGCTAGTTCTAAAGTGTCTCTAGCAATCATTAATTCTTCATTAGTTGGAACAACATAAACTTTAACTTTTGAATCATCAGCTGATATTAAAGCTTCTTCACGAGTGTTGTTCTTTTCTAGATTTAATTTAACTCCTAATTCTTCAAATGTATCTAAGATGTCTTTTCTCATTGATGAAGAATTTTCTCCGATACCACCAGCGAAGCAAATTGCATCAACGTGACCTAATTCAGCCATATATCCGCCAATATATCTCTTTACTCTTTCAATAAACATATCAAGTGCTAATTGAGCTCTATCATTTCCTTTTTCAGCTTCTTCTTCTAAGTCTCTAAAGTCTGAACTAATTCCAGAAACTCCTAATACACCAGATTTTTTATTTAAAATTTGGTTCATTTCATCAGCTGAATATCCTTTTTCGTTCATTAAGAATGTCATTACTGTTGGATCCAAATCTCCACTTCTAGTTCCCATTAAAAGACCTTCCAATGGTGTAAGTCCCATTGATGTATCATAGCATTTTCCGTTTTTAACAGCTGCTATAGATGAACCATTACCTAAGTGAACTGTTATAATGTTAATATCTTCTTTGCCTAATAATTGTTGAGTTCTTAAAGTAATATATCTGTGGCTTGTTCCGTGGAATCCGAATTTTCTTAATCTGTAATCTTCATAGTATTCGTAAGGAATAGCATACATGAATGTTTTAGCTGGCATTGTTTGATGGAATGCAGTATCAAATACAGCTATATTTTTCTTTCCAGGAGCTAATTTTTCACAAGCTTCAATTCCCATTAAGTTAGCTGGATTGTGAAGTGGTCCAAATTTAATAAATTCTCTGATCTTGTCTTTTACTTTGTCGTCAATAATGCAAGATTCAGTTAATTTGTCACCGCCGTGTAGTACTCTGTGACCAATAGCAGAAACTTCATCTAAGCTCTTTATAACACCATATTTTTCGTCTAATAAAGCATCGAAAACATGGTTAATAGCTTCAGTGTGATCTTTCATTGGTTCTTCTACTACTAATTTTTCCCCATTAACTTTATGAGTTAATTTAGAACCTTCGATTCCAATTCTTTCTACTAATCCTTTACATAATACACTTTCATCAGTCATATCAAATAATTGATATTTTAATGAAGAACTACCACAATTGATTACTAATACTTTCATTTTTTCCTCCTAATTTTTACCTAATTTACTTTCTTTTCCATGAATCAGTCTATTTATATTTGATCTATGCTTAAATAATGAAATTATTCCGAGCAAAATATAAATTAAACCAATGTAAAAGTCTTTTCTGATGTAAATTAATCCATATATAACAGCTGAAATACATCCCAATACACTTCCTAATGAAACATACTTGGTCATAAGTACAACTATTAAAAACAATATTAATAAAATTAAAACTTGTAAAGGTTGAGCAAACAATAATACACCAAAAGATGTAGCGATGCCTTTGCCACCTTTAAAATTATATAAAACTGGTAATATATGTCCTATTACACACAAAAGCCCACATATTAGTATACCTAAACTTCCATAAAATTTAAAGCCTAAATACGCACACAATAATCCTTTGAAAAAATCTATCAAAAATGTTGCTAAACCAACCTTTACTCCATACACTCTCAAAGCGTTAGTTGCTCCTGCGTTTTTACTTCCATAGTTTCTTATATCTTGTTTGTAAACCAACTTTGAAATAGCAATAGATCCACTAATATTACCTATAAAATAACATACTATACCAAGGATTATTAAATATAAATAATTCACTATTTTCCCCTAGTCTTAAATTCAAATTGCAATGGAACACCTTCAAAGCTGAAGTTTTCTCTTAGTTGATTTTCGATATATCTTTGGTACGAAAAATGCATCAAATCATTTCTGTTGATAAACACCAAAAATTTCGGTGGTCTAGCTTCTACCTGAGTAATATAAAAGATTTTCAAGCGAACACCTTTATCTGATGGTGGCGGATTTAATAATACAGCTTTTGATATTACATCATTCAAAACACCTGTACTGATTCGCATAGAATAATTATTATCTACTTTTTCGATTTCGGTAAACAAAGTATCTATTCTTTTATTTTCTTTTACACTAATGAAAACAATAGGAACATACATTACAAATCCTAATTTTGTTCGTATATCTTTTTTGAAATCATTCATAGTGTTGGTTTGTTTTTCAACAAGATCCCACTTGTTCACAAGAATAATCATAGCTTTACCTTGGTCATGAGCATACCCTAATATTTTAGTATCTTGCTCACTGACACCTTCAGTAGCATCTATCATTAGAACGCAAATATCAGACCTATCAATTGCTGACAAAGTCCTGACAACAGAGTATCTTTCAACTTCTGTATCAATTTTTTTTCTTTTTCTTAGACCTGCTGTATCTATGAATACATACTCATTTCCTTTGTAATTAATCTTGGAATCTATTGCATCTCTTGTCGTACCTGCAATATCAGTAACTATCATTCTTTCTTCGTTTAATAAGTTGTTGATTAAAGAACTTTTACCAACATTCGGTTTTCCAATCAGACAAACTTTCGTAATATCATCATCAGATTCTGTATTTGAATTATCATCAAATTTAGACACCACAGCTTCAAGTAAATCTCCAAGTCCCATTGAATTAGAAGCACTTATTGGAAATATTTCATAAAATCCTAGATTGTAAAAGTCATAAACATTGTCTTGTTGTTTGATATGGTCAATTTTATTTACAACTAAAATTACGCTCTTTTTTGTTCTTCTAAGCATATCTGCAACTTCCATATCAATTGGAGTTATGCCTTGTTTACCATCTACCATGAACAAAATTACATCTGCAGTTTCAATAGCAAGTTCAGTTTGTTTTTTTATATTTTTAGTAATAATCTCATTACTTTTTGGTTCCAAACCACCCGTGTCTACGACTGTAAAATATTTATTTTGCCACTCAGCTTCCATGTACAATCTGTCTCTTGTAACACCTGGATCATCTTGAGTTATGGCGATTCTTTTTTTAATTAATTTATTGAACAATGTAGATTTTCCTACATTAGCTCTTCCTACAATAGCAACAACTGGTTTTGCCATGTTATCACCTCATTTCTCTATAAATGATACCATAAAATGTGTCAAATATACAATAATTCATCAAAAAATAAAGCTAATACTAAACATTAGTCTAGTATTAGCTTGAAATTTTATCTATTGATTGGGAATTGTTTCATCAATTCAACAACATCATTTTTGATTTCTTCAGCAGGTCTGCGTTTCTTTAATGCATCTATCATAAATTCAGCAACTTTTGTAGCTTCTGCTTCTTTCAAACCTCTAGTTGTAATAGCTGGAGTACCAATTCTTATACCACTAGTTACAAATGGTGTTTCAGGATCGTTTGGAATAGTATTCTTATTAGTTGTAATATTAACTTCACTCAATACATTTTCAGCTTCTTTACCTGTCATACCGAAGCTTCTGCAGTCGATTAATAATAAGTGATTGTCTGTACCACCAGAAACTAATCTTACATCATTATCTAAGAAAACTTTTTCCATTGCTTTTGCATTCTTCAAAATTTGATGAGTGTATTCTTTGAATTCAGGTTGTAAATCTTCTTTAAAGCATACTGCTTTTGCTGCGATAATGTGTTCTAATGGACCACCTTGGAATCCTGGGAACACTGATTTATCTAGTAATTTTTTATGTTCTTCTTTGCAAAGAATAGCTCCACCTCTTGGTCCTCTTAATGTCTTGTGTGTAGTTGTTGTTACAAAATCTGCATAAGGAACTGGGCTTGGATGATCCCCTGTAGCTACTAATCCAGCAATATGAGCCATGTCTACCATTAAATAAGCGCCAACTTCATCTGCAATTTCTCTGAATTTTTTGAAATCTATAATTCTTGGATAAGCTGATGCACCAGCTACGATTAATTTTGGTTTATGCTTTAAAGCTAGCTCACGAACGTTTTCATAGTCGATAGTTCCAGTTTCAGGATCTACCCCGTAATCTACGAAGTTATAGAATTTACCAGACATATTTACTGGTGATCCGTGAGTTAAGTGTCCACCTTCTGTTAATCTCATACCCAATACTGTGTCACCAGGTTTTAACACTGCAACATATACAGCAATATTAGCATTGGCACCGCAATGAGGTTGAACGTTAGCATGATCTGCGTTAAATAATTTTTTTAATCTATCTATAGCTAATTGTTCTATTTTATCAACATGTTCACAACCGCCATAATATCTTTTACCAGGATATCCTTCAGCATATTTGTTAGTTAATTCAGTTCCCATAGTTTCAAGTACTGCTTTTGAAACAAAGTTTTCTGAAGCTATCAATTCAATATGTTCTTCTTGTCTTTTGATTTCATCATTAAGATATCCGAAAACCTCTGGATCAAAATTCTCTAAATTTTGTCTACAATTATTCATACAAACCTCCAATTATTTTCGTGATATGAACTAAGTCCTTATCAACAAATTTTTTATCTATAAATTTTACAATTATATAGCCAATTAGTAATCCTACTAGCCCTATACCGAAAGATGCTAATTCAAAATTTCCTATCTTATTTTCTAAAATAGAATAAGATGATATAAGAGCAATTAGGAAAAATGTTAAAGGCACTAGATACAGCAATGCAGTATATTTAAGCATAGAAGAATCGTCACCAGAAATTTGGACTCTATCTCCTACCTTTGCACTTATATAATTTGCACATTCGATAACTTGTGTTTGATGTTCACAACCCGAACATTTGCTGCAGCCTTCGCCACCACATGCACCTTTTCTAGTAATTAGAACAGATGCTTTGGTAGATTCAGTTTTTATAACCATTCCTTCTTTTGCCATAAAAAATTACCTCAATTCTTGAATAACGTACGATGCAATCATTAGTCCAACACATGAAGGAACAAAGCTAATGCTTGCTGGAGCATTTCTTCCGTTTGCAGATAAAACTTCTCCCGACCTTTTTTCATCGGACCAAATGCATGTAAGCTTGTTAACGTTTCTTCTTTTTAGCTCTTTTCTCATTACTTTAGCCATTGGACAAGTGTGGGTCTTTTTAATATCCGTAATTCTAAAAAGAAAAGGATTTAGTTTTGATCCAGCACCCATAGAACTTATTAATTTAATATCGTTTTTATAACAGTATTCAGCCAAATCTAGCTTTGCTGATATTAAGTCAATAGCGTCTATAACATAATTATAATCTTTAAGATTAAAAAAATCAACAGTAGATTTATCAAACTTTTCCCTAAACTTAATAACTTTGCAATTTGGATTAATGTTATGAATTCTTTTTTCAAATTCATCCACTTTATAATTTCCGACAGTATCTTCCAAAGCTATAATTTGACGATTGATGTTTGTTATATCTATCGTATCATAATCTACTATTGCTAATGTTCCTACTCCACATCTTGCCAAAGCTTCTATAACAAAACCTCCAACTCCGCCGCAGCCAATTACAGCTACTTTGGAGTTTATGATATTTTCGAGGTCATTTTCACCTATTAGAAGTTTTGTTCGTTCAAATCTTTTGTCCATATTAATCTAATTTGATATGAATTTCTTTAAGTTGTTTTTCGTCAACATTTGTTGGAGCACCAGTTAATAAATCTGTAGCAGATTGTGTCTTAGGGAATGCTATAACATCTTTGATATTATCAGTTCCAACTAATAGCATCATAAGTCTGTCCATACCGTAGGCTAATCCACCGTGTGGAGGTGTTCCATAGTTAAAAGCTTCGACAAAGAAACCAAATTTATTTTCAATCATTTCTTCAGTTAATTCTAGTGCTTCGAACATTTTCTTTTGCAAATCAGAATTGTTAATTCTGATTGAACCACCGCCGATTTCGTCTCCATTACATACAATATCGTAAGCCTTAGCTCTTACTTTTTCCTTGTCAGTTAATAAATATTGTATGTCTTCTTCTTTTGGCATTGTAAATGGATGATGCATTGCTACAAATCTATTTTCTTCTTCGTCAAATTCAAACAATGGAAAATCAACTATCCATACAAATTCAAAGGTATCATTGTCAACCAAATTCATGTCTCTTGCAATTTTATTTCTTAATGCACTTAATCCATTAAATACAACATCATTTTTATCTGCTAAGATAAATATCAATGCATTTTCGTCTTCTTTTGTAAATTCAATTATTGAGTTCATTTCTTCATCAGATAAGAATTTTTTAATTGAAGATTGAATTTCTCCATCGTGAACTCTAATCCAACTTAATCCTTTAGCTCCGTATTCTTTCACAAATTTTTCTAATTTGTCAATTTTCTTACGTGAGTATTCACTTTCGTAATTACCTATATTGATGCATCTAACGCTCTTATTCTTTTCATTACAGCTTGAAAACACTTTGAATTCTGAATCTTTTACTAATTCAATAATATTCTTCAATTCAAATCCAAATCTCAAATCAGGCTTGTCGCATCCATATCTTTCCATTGCTTCTGAGTAAGTCATTCTTTTAATAGGAGTTGGAATATCAATTCCTCTGATTTCTTTGAAAAGTTTTTTTATCAAGCCTTCATTAATTGTCATTACATCTTCTTGATCCACAAAACTCATTTCCATGTCCACTTGTGTGAATTCTGGCTGTCTATTTGCTCTTAAATCTTCATCTCTAAAGCATTTTACAATTTGATAGTATCTGTCCATTCCACTTATCATAAGAAGTTGCTTCATTAATTGTGGCGATTGTGGTAGTGCGTAAAAGCTATGTTCATTTACTCTACTAGCTACTAAATAATCTCTGGCTCCTTCTGGAGTGGGCTTTCCTAAGAATGGAGTTTCAATTTCATAAAATCCATTTTCATCTAAATATTCACGAATTAATTTATTAGTTTTGGCTCTTAGTTTTAAATTATTTTGTAATTTAGGTTTTCTTAAATCCAAATATCTATATTTTAATCTAACAGCTTCTTGTGCATTATCATCATCTTTAATGTAAATTGGAGGAACGTTAGCTGTATCCAAAACAATTAGTTCATTGGCTATAACTTCAATTTCTCCAGTAGAAATGTTATTGTTTTTTGATTCTCTTTCTCTAACATCACCTTTTACACACAAAACATATTCACTTTTTACATCTTTTGCTTTATCAAAAATCTCTTTGTTATCGTCTTTTATAGCTATTTGAGTTATTCCTGTATTATCTCTCAAATCTATAAATATAAGAGATCCTAAGTTTCTTTCTTTTTGAACCCATCCCATAAGAATGACTTCTTTGTTTACATCACTTAATCTCAACTCCCCACACATGTGAGTACGTCTAAGATTTCCCATACTATTCATAAAAACCTCCTAAAATAAAAAAACTCGTCCTTATGATAAGGGACGAGATAAATCGCGGTACCACCCTAATTAGGTAAACCTCACTTTAATTTATAACGCTATTAAGCGGAAAATTCGACTCAAAAATGTCTGCAATTACTATGAATAATAAGTCACACCAACCCTTATCTCTCTGAAAATCAATCATAATGCGCTCTTTTTATCTTTGTCTTTACAATAAAAATTATATTCAAAAAACTTTGAATTGTCAAACTATCTATTTTTTCTTCTATTTTTGTAAAAAGCTATGATTTCGTTTAGCTCATCAACTTTTAATATTATGATACAACTCAAATAACTAATTCCCGCAATAGCTATCGACATCATTAGAGATAATGTATTTGAAAATCTCATATTTGTAGTTTTAAATGTAATATATGATAGAGCTCCCATTATCAAAGACGATATTAACATTTTAAAAATATTTACAAAAGATGATTTTGTCGAACTAAAATCCCCAATTTTTTTGTGCAATCTAATTATTATCATTGCTGCTCCAATAAGATTTGCGAAACTAGTTGCTACTGCTAATCCAACTAAACCTAAAATTCTTGATAAAATTATATTTCCTATAATATTTATCGCAACCATTATTACAGAATTAATCGTAGGAGTTTTTGTGTCATTCATGGCATAAAATGATTTCGACAAAATATCTCTGATAGCTGTTCCTATAATTCCAAGAGCATAGAAGAACATGCAAACTGATGTCATATCAACATCATTCATCGTAAATGCTCCCCTAAAAAATAACATCTTTGTAATTGGATACGATAAAACCAAAAGTCCAATTGTGGCCGGAATTACTAAAATACAAATCATAGACATTGATTTCATGATGCTATCTTTCATTTTATTCAAATCATTCGCGATAAAATTTCTTGATAATTCAGGATATACAATAACTGAAATATTCGCTATGACAATTCCCGTTACAAATTCAATCAATCGTGATGCATAATTTAAAATAGGTATACCATTAGCTGAAACTGTTGATGCTATCGATTTATCAACCATAACATTGATTTGATTAACTGATACTCCTAAAATTATAGGAATAGACAATAATACAATCATTTTTACATTTTTATCAGAAAAATCTAGAATCTTATGATACTTAAATTTTTTTCTTTTTGTTATAAATACGTATGGCAAATATTGAAGTGCATTTCCCAATAACAATCCTATCCCAACTATCATATTATTATCGTATTTATTGGAAATTACAAGAGCTAGAATTATAAAGAAATTCATTATAAACCCTTGTAGATTTTGAACCACAAAATGATTATTTGCATTCAAATAACCTTTGAATACACAAGACATTATGGATGGTATCATTGACAATAAAGTCAATCGCATAAATTTAATAGTTAATTCTTTTGTGTATCCAGTAAACCCAGGCGCAAAAATCTTAATTACCGATGGTGTAAAAATTTCAAGCAATACTATTAATGCTAAAATTATAATAACTACTATATTATTAATATTTGAAGTAAATATATCTCCTTCTTCTTTGCCTTTTTCATGTACAATTTTATTGTATATTGGAATAAAAGATGTAGAAATCCCTGCTGAAAACAAGCTTACTATTGTAATTGGAAGTATTTGCGAAACTAAAAAAGCATTAGCAACTGGACCATTCGTTGGAAAAAAATAAGCTAGTGTAGTTTCTCTTACCAATCCCAAGACTTTCGATAGTAGCGTGATGATCATAAGTAAAATTGCAGTCTTTTTCATAAGTATCTCCTGTTTATATTTAAAAAATTTGTTGATTGTGATATTATTTATACTATAGATAATAACACAGGTCTAACGATAATTAAAGGTGATAATATGAATATAAGATTATTGATAAAAAAATTGGATAAATTTGTGGACTCATCAGATATAAAAATTTTAAATGATATTAATAATATTTCTTTAAATTCTATTTCTGATCAAAAAAACACCTTATCCATTATTGAATACGACAAAAATATTGTGTGTCCTAAAAACTCTAATATTCTCTTTTTGAAATCTCAAGATAAATTTTTAGAAAATGAAAATTCAAATATTATTTATTCCAGAGAAGAAGATATTTTTAAAGTTTACGACATTGTAAATGGATTTTTACGCGAAAATTCCGAGTTCTATAATAGAATTCACAATACAATTTCAAACCGTGAGGCCGTTAATAATTTGCTTTTAATCATAAAAGATTATTTCGATGTAAATGTGTGTCTTTTGAACTCAAACAAAAAGTTGTTACTAAATACATTTGATTTCTCAACTATCAAAAAGATTTATCCATTGGAGATAAAAAAGAAAAGCTTGAGTAAATTATATGGATATCTTGCCTTTGAAACTATTGAAGATGAATATGATTTCGAATTTAAAAAAATTTCCAAGATAATTTCAACATACATTTATAACAACGTAAATGGCCTGATAAATTCAAAAGAAGACATATATAGCACTATTAAGAATTTGATTTCCGGAAACATTACTGATAAAGACGAAGAAAATATTGCAAATATAGGTTGGAAAACGGATGACAATTACGATATTAATGTAATTAAAATTGAAGGTGGGTTATTTAAATACCAAGACATGTTCTCACATGGAAATAGGTTTGTGTTGGATTATCCAATGTATATGTATTCTGTGTTGCAAGAAGGATATCTTGTCTTATTAACTAATAATAAAATTAAAGATGTATCATCAGTAAAGACAAATCTAAACTTTTTCATTGAAAAATACGATTTAAAAAGTATTAAATTATCACTAAAAAACAATTTATTCAATTTAAAAAAAGCTTATGATTTATCTAGAAGAATTTTAGAGAACAATATCGAATTAACTGAAAACATAAACGATAATTGCTGCAAGATAATTTATGATTTGATGTGCTTAGATTCTGAAATCGAAATCTTGGTTCCTGAATTTATTTACAAGCTTAAATATGACGATATAAATAACGGTACAGACCTTCTTAGAACATTATACTTTTACCTTGTAGAAGAACGATCACTAATCAAAGCATCTCAAAGGTTGAATGTTCACAGAAACTCCATTGTTTACAGAATAAATAAAATCAATGAATTAGTTGATATTAATTTAGATAATTATAAAGCAAGAAAAAACATAATAAGTGCCTTGGAAATAATTGACAGATTAGACAATACGCTAAAAATAACAGAAGAAGACATTTAATTGTCTTCTTCTATTTTTTGCAATAATTGCATTGCCATATTAAATATATCTTCGTGCACATCGTCATACGAAACTAATGTCGATAATGTATCTTGTGCTTGTTCTACCCTATTACAATTAAGCTCAATTACTGCTTTATTGTACAATAAAATTTCATTATCTGTATGAATTTTTAATCCTCTGTTTAAAACTTGAATTGATTTATCAAAATCATAATCATTAAAGTAAGCCACAGACATATCGTTGTACAAATCAACGTGATCAAATCCCATATTTTCTGATTTTTCAAAATATTCTATAGCTTTATCTATTTCATTCATATTTAAGTAACATTTGCCCATTAAATAAACAATTCTAGAATTCTTTTCAAGTTTTCCGAAAATTTCAAGAGCTTTTTGTGGTTTTGAGTTGATTAAAGTTGTAGCAAAATCCAAATCTCTTAATGGCTTTATATCATCCATTAAACGTTCAACTTCATTAATGACAATTAACACTCTTTTTTCATCGTAATCGTTAGGTTGAGTTGCCATTTTATGTGTATTTTTTAAATAATCATAAGCTTTTATATAATTGTGATTTAGTAATTCTAAGTTCGCAAGTTCCACATAATTTAAGAAAAAGTCTGGATAATTTGCAACATTTTCATTTAGAACTCTGAATGCTTCTTCTATAAAAATACTAGAATTAAACTCATCTTCAAGAGCCATTAACCTCAAACAATACGCATAGTAATACGCATTATCCGGGATATCAGATTTTAATATATCATTTGTTCTAAAATAAATAACAGCTTCTTTTGGATTAGAAATCTTTTCAACTCCCATAGATATTATTGATTTTTCAATTTCAGGAAATATATTGTACATAATATCTGTGTAGTTAACACAGTATTTGAATGTTCTATCATAAGCTATGTTATAAATCATACCTTTAATTATTAATTCCAAATCAAAGTTTTTGACGAAATCATTATTCTTTACTCCGTCTAATAAATCTTTTTCTAAAACAGGTAGTGGTATATCTTTATCAATATAATCATTTGATTCTAATAAATTCACATAAACCAACTGATTCATAAATTTACTGAAATATTCATCAATCTTATTTATCATTTACTTTTCCCCCGTTTCTAAAATTCTGTACAAATTAGCCCTATACAACATGAATAAAGAAATGAACATCAAGAGTAATCCAAATTTTATGATTGACACAATTTCATTTGACATTATAAAGTCTTCAAATGTGTAATTCTTCATAATCAAATTATACAAAATTGCAAAAATCGCAACATTAGGTATATTCCATGTTAAAAAATTTTTAAAATTAAATTTTAATGATGTGCAAATCGATTTATAAAATTCTTCGTCAATCATGTAAAGTGTCTCCACTAAAGGATTAAATATTAATAAAAGAACAATTACTGCTCCCTCGTATTTTTTTAAGAAAAAATACAACAACAATAAAATTCCTCCATTAAAAGCGACCTTTAACATTAATTTGGGAATAGTAATTGGTTCTATTTGATAGTTATCTCTTGTATGAACCGAAATACTAAGCATATTTAAAAGGATACTCAACAGAAATGTAACCAAAACCGCTATTATCACGTTTGATATTTCTTTAGATACAGATAATCTAAACAAAATATTATTAGACATATTTAACGATAATTTAATTACAATCATTGATGCAAAAATCAACGGAAAATATTTAATTGTATGTGCGGTTCTTGTAAAAGAATTTTTGATTATTTCTATAAATGAGTCCATTATTCTCCCTACATTCTAACTGGTGCTTCAATGCCTAACAAGCTCAAAGATAATTTCAAGCATTTGTTAACAGAATAAGTTAAATACAATCTTTGATATTTTAGTTCATCTTCTGCAGTGTTGATTGGACAATTTGCATAAAATTTATTGAATAGTTTTGCTAATTCTACTGTATAACGTGTCAAGAAAGAAGGTTCGTATTTTTCAGTAGCATTTAATAAAACTTCTTCAAATTTTGATAAGTGTTTTACAATGTCGATTTCTGTATCGTCAACTAATAAATCAAATTTGCTATTGTCTTTTAATTCAAATTCTCCCTTGTCTAATATAGAACAGCTTCTTGCAAATGTATATTGTGTATATGGTCCAGTTTCTCCATCAAAATTTAAAACTTGATCCCAATCAAACGTATAATCTTTTATTCTATTATTGAATAAATCTTGGAATATTACAGCTCCAACACCAACTTGTTTTGCAACTTCTTCTTTGTGTTCAAGATTTGGGTTTCTTTCTTCAATAATAGATTTTGTTTTATCTATAGCTCTATTCAAAACATCTTCCAAGAAAATAACTTTTCCTTCTCTCGTTTTCATAGAGCCATCTTTCATGCTAACCATACCAAAAGAAACATGTTCGCAGTCTTTCCACCAATCAAATCCCATTTTTTTCAAAACAGCTCTTAATTGTTCAAAATGAAGTTTTTGTTGACTAGCAACAACATATACATTTTTGTAGAAATCATAAGTTTTTTTACGATACATTGCAGTAGCAATATCTCTTGTTAAGTATGTTGAAGACCCATTTGATTTTTTTATTAAAACAGGTGGTAGATTTTCATCGTCCAAATTGATAATCATTGCTCCATCAGATTCTTCGAGTAAGTTTTTCTTATCTATAGCTTCAAGTGCATCGCCAATAAAGTGTGAATGGAATGATTCGCCATTAAAATTATCAAATTTAACTCCAAGTAAATCGTAAACTCTTTGGAATTCTTTCAATGAAATTTCTCTAAACCATGACCATAATTTCACTGCAGTAGGATCTTTTTTTTCTAATTTATCAAACCAATCGCGTGCCTCATCCATGTAAGTTTCATCTTCTTTTGCGATTTTATTGTATTTTACATAAAGGTTTAAAAGTTCTTTAATTGGATCGGCATTTATTTTATCTTCGTCTCCCCATTTTAAATAAGCTGAAATCATCATACCAAATTGAGTTCCGTAATCACCAATGTAATTAACGCCTGTTGTGTTAAAACCTTGATGCTTCATAATATTTCTAATTGCATTACCTATTACAGTGGATCGCAAATGTCCAATGTGAAATGGCTTAGCTATATTAGTAGATGAAAAATCTAATACAACATTTTTGCCAACACCTATATGACTACTTCCAAAATCATCTTTAATGGCTTCTGTTAGTACGCTTTCTATTAATTTTGAATTATTTACAAAAAAGTTTACATAAGGACCAACATTTGCAATTTTTTTAATATTTTCATTTTCAAAAGCTTTTTGCGCTAACTCTTCTGCGATTAAATTAGGTGCTTTTCTAAAAGTTTTTGCTAATTTAAATACAGGAAACGCGTAATCTCCCATATCACTATTTGGTGGTATTTCGATTAAATCTGATATTTCTTCTTCAGTTAATCCAATATCAAATCCTAGTATTATTTTTTTTACTTCGTCTTTAAAATTTATCATTTTAATCCCCTTATTTTAAATAAATGAAAGTAGCTCCAAGACCGCCTTCATTATATCCTGCATCTTCAATCTTTTTGACTCTTTTATCACTTCTTAAGTATTCTCTGATACCTTTTCTAAGCATGCCAGTACCTTTTCCGTGAATGATATTTACTTTTTTCAAACCAACAATTACACAATCATCAATGTATTTGTCAAGCTCGTATATAGCTTCCTCGATATTTTTTCCTCTTAAATCAATTTCACTTTTAATATCAGAATTAGCTTTGTTTTTTATTATACTTTTAATGCTTTTTGATGATTGAATAACTTCTTTTTCTTTTATTTTTTTCAAGTTTTTAACATTGGCATTTATTTTTAATATACCCACTTGTACCAATAAATCACCTTTTTTATCAGGCTCTGAAACAATAGTACCTTGTTGCTCTATGCCTAGAATTTCTACTTCGTCTCCTAATTGAAGTTTTTGTTTCTTGGATGTTTCATTCAAAAGTTTTTTATTAGAACTCTTTTTAATCCTTTTATTAAATTTGTTTTCGACATCATTTGCTACCGTTCTAGCATCAGATTCTTTTTCCAAAAATTTTAATTTATTGATAAGCTCTCGGGACTCTTCCTTAGCTCTCATATAAATTTCATTAGCATTTTCTTTTGCTTCATTTATTATTTTTTCTTTTTCTAGTTTTGTCTTTTCTATTTCTTTTTCGTATCTATCACGAAGTTTCAATAAATCTTCTTTAAGTTCTAATTGTCTTTGTTTATCTTCATCAATTTGCTTCTTTTTAGATTCGATATCAGATAAAACATCTTCAAAATCTTTATCTTCTTGAGATAAAATTTCCTTTGCATTATTAATTATATCATCATCTAGACCAAGTCTTCTAGAAATTTCAAAAGCATTTGATTTACCAGGAATTCCAATCCTCAACTTATAGGTTGGTGATAAAGTGTTTACATCAAATTCCACAGAACCGTTTTTAACATACTTTTCTGTTAACGCGAATATTTTAAGCTGAGAATAGTGAGTTGTTGCAATAGTTCTGATGGATTTATACAAAAAGATTCTTAAGATTGCAATTGCTAGCGCTGCACCTTCCGTTGGATCTGTTCCTGCTCCAAGTTCGTCAAAAAGTACAAGAGAATTAAATGTAATATTATTTACAATGTGCACAATATTTTTCATGTGAGCTGAGAAAGTAGATAACGATTGTTCTATACTTTGCTCATCACCGATATCCGTAAAGATATTATCGAATATTGCAACTTCAGAATTTTCATCTACAGGAATTAATATTCCTGATTGTGCCATTAAAGTTATTAATCCAACGGTTTTAAGCGTTACTGTTTTACCACCTGTGTTAGGTCCAGTTATTACCAATGTATTATAGTCATCGCCTAAATAAATACTTATCGGCACAACTTTTTTCTTGTCTAACAAAGGATGTCGTGCATTTTTAAAATTAAAATATCCATTTGTATTTAATTTTGGATTAGTAGCATCAATTTCTATAGCATACTTTGCTTTTGCAAATATGAAATCTAATTTTGATAAAACATCTTGATCCACAAAAATCGAATCCTTCACATCGTAAACTCTATCAGAAATTTCTTTCAAAATTCTTATGATTTCTTCTCGTTCTTCTGCTTCTAGCATTCTCAATTCGTTATTTAATTCTACAACTTCCATTGGTTCAATGTAAACTGTTTGACCAGAAGATGAATGGTCATGCACTATTCCTTTGAAGGATGATTTATGTGAAACCTTAACAGGAATTACATATCTATCGTCTCTCATAGTAACGATATTTTCTTGTAATGCTTGGTCATTAGAAGATAAAATACTATTTATTTTGTCCCTAATATTTTCAGTCTTTTGTCTTTTAGTTTGTCTAATTCTTGCAAGATTTCGACTTGCATTGTCACTAATTTCGTCTTCAGAAATTATTGCATTATTAATAGTTGCAACTAAATCGGGTTCTTCTACCAAAGAATCCATCATCGCCATAATCATTGGGTAATTTTCGTGATTTTCGTCAGATTCTCCAGCGTATCTTTTAATATCGTGGACGCTATTCAATATTTGACCAATTTTCAACAAAACTTCTGGAACTATATATCCACCTTTTGATACATGCATAATACTCGCTTTAACATTTATAATCTCATATATCGGAGGATTAGAAAATTTGTAAATCATACTCATAGCTTCATAAGTTTCATCCAAACTTTGTCTGATTTCATCTTCTTCTATCATAGGTTCCAATTTATTAGCAATGCTTTTTCCTAATTTAGACTTGCAAAGTTTTTCTATTTTATTTTTTATTTCATTGTATTCAAGTGTGTTTAATGTTTTTTTGTCCATTTATAAAATTCCTTTTTTAAAATGAAATTCATTAGATTTTCCAGTTGCCTTTTTATTTTTTCTAATTGAGTATAAATTAAAATCTATATCATTCTCATCTATCTTAATTCTATCACAAGAATATATCAAAGAGTAATCATCCTTCCTTACAACTCTATATTTAGAAAAATCTCCTTCAATAAAGCAATCATTAAACTTACAGAATTCACAATTTTTACCGTTACATTTTATAATTCCAGAAAAAGGACAATAAACAGTAACCATATTAATCAAGTTATCTTCAACTACCAACTCAAAATTATAATTTGAATTATCTACAATTTCTTTAATTTCAGATTTGTTTAATTCAACAGATAATGTTATTACATCTATTCCCAAATCATTTAAAATTTTTGCTGAGAAAGTATTAAATACATTCATTTGATAATCACTTACTACAAAATCAGCATTAATATCTTTGGCTATATTGATATCTCCGATATTATTAATTAAAAGTTTGGATACATTATTTTCTTTGCACTTTTTAATAAAATTATCAGTTTTTTCTTGATTCAAAAATCTTGGAACTCTGACGATATATTCTGATGAAATCTTATCGCTATAGCCATTTACTTCTTCTACATAAACAATTTTATTAATTGAATTTTTAGTAGTATTGTTTTCTATTGGATTATTTAAATGTACTAAATCAATGTTTTTTTGTTTTCTATGATTAAAATTAGCTTTATCGTCCAAATAAAATTCAATAAAATCCCTTCTTACTTGATTTAGCTGACTTTTTGATAAGAATAGTCCATCGTCTAATACAATCTGCAGTTCAGTAATATTTACTGGGTAATTACCCGTTTTTAAAACTTGATTTCGAATAAATTCATCATCTATAGGCTTATTTTTTGCTTCATCGCAAATTATATTTGTTTTGTATTCGAGTCCATTTACAAATATTTGAATTGGTTTAGATTTCTTACAAATGAATTTTACATCTAAATCAAAACAAACATTTTTTTCTTCATCTGACTTTTCGACTATTTTAATATGACTAACTCTTTTTACATCAGAATTTTCAAGAGCATCAGTTATATTTTTAAATGAAACGATACTATTTTTCTTGTAATCTTCAGTTAATGTTAATGGAAATGTATTTTTCCCGTTGAAAAGTATAAGGATATCTTTCTTATAAACATCTTCTATAAATTGTATTTTACCTTTTCCAATGATTTTCCCTACTGAGTGTCCTTTAATTTGATTTTTTCTTCCAAGTTCTACATAATCATATCCACTTGTATTATTAATTAAACCTTTTGTAAATCCGCGATTTTTAACTTCATCCAAATAATAACTGCAATTACCGTGGTCTAATTTTTCTCTGTACGATGTTACAACGGAATAAACATATTCTTTGGATTTCATTCTTCCTTCGATTTTTAAGCTATCGCAGCATTTTGCAATTTCATCGACATTTTCAATAGTGCACAAATCTTTTGGACTAAGATAAGATAGTTTTGAATTTATCGTTTCGTTATCTAAAATAATCTTATAATCCTTTCTGCAAGGTTGAGCACATCTTCCTCTATTCGCACTTCTATCTCCATTTAATGAACTCATCAAGCATTGTCCTGATTGACACACGCATAATGATCCATGAATGAAAACTTCAATCTCAATATCACAATTTTCCCTGATATTTTTCAATTCTTCTAAGTCAGTTTCTCTTGCTAATACTATCCTTTTAAATCCAAGTTTTTGTGCAATTAAAGCTCCATTCAAATTATTAATATTCATTTGAGTAGATGCGTGCAAATCCAAATCAGGAAATAATTTATTAACTAGATAAGCTAGACCTATATCCTGTACAATTAATGCATCTATATCTATATTATATAACCTGTTTACATACTCAATTGCCTTGTGAATTTCTGATTGCTTTATAAGAGTGTTCAATGTTACATAAACTTTTACGCTTCTTAAATGACAATATTTTACAACTTCCTTAACATCTTCAACAGTAAAATTTTCCGCATAAGCTCTTGCGGAAAATTCTTTTGTTCCAAGATAAATAGCGTCAGCTCCTGCGGATACACTCGCTTTTACCATGTCCCAATTTCCGCAAGGAGCTAATATTTCACTAATCAATGATTTCATCTCTTTGATAATCCATTAAAAGATTTTCTAACTTATTCTTTTCAAAAGCTAGTTTGTTATACTCGTCTTTTAAATCTTTGTATTTTGAATTTAACTCATTATTTTCTGTTTCGTAAAATTCAATTTGCTTTTTTAAATCATCTATAGTTTCCCTTTCTTGTTTAAGTTTACTATTTAAATCTGATGATTTTTTCTCATATTGTGATCTTATATCATTAGAATACTTCTCAGTTTTTTTCTTAATCTCATTTATTTCTTTTTCAGAGTTTTCCTTGATTTCGTTGTATTGCTTAGTCATTTGTTTTAGGTTAGTTTCTTTAATCACTAATTTTTGATACAACTTTTCGCAGTCATTTTTTAGATTTGAATAATCTTTTATAATCGGATCATTTTCATTTTTATAGTCTTTTAATTCAGTTGTTAAATTATCATGAGTTTCTGCCAAATTCATAAGAGCTAAGATAGTCGCATTCAAAGTCGTTAATTTTGAATTTCTGTTTTTGCAGTCTTCTATATCTTTATTAATCTTGTCAACTATCTTGTCTGTATCTTCTTTAGATTTTTCAGTAACAATATTGTAAGTTGAACCTTGAATTACAACTTGTAATTTGTTCATATATACTCCTACTTTCTCAATGTTGCATTGAATTTTTGTTCTAATGAATTTAAAATTTCTTCTTGTATTTTTTCAATAATTTTATCTTTTAATGTTTCGTCTTTTGATTGATAAATTATTCTGTAAGCCAAGCTCTTCTTGTCATTATCAACATGTTCACCTTTATATTCATCGAACAAGTAAACATTTTTAATAATGCCATTAGAATGCTTTAGAATTTCTTTTTCTATTTCTATACTTTCCAATTGCCTATCAACTACAAGAGCTATGTCCCTTTCGATTGAAGGATATTTGCTAATAGGTGTGTAAATCTTTTTGAAATCCATGTGTTTTATTAATTCTGTAAAATGAATTTCTCCAACATAAACTCTATTATCAAAGTCATAGTTATCTCTTACTTCATAGCTAATTTCACCAAATGTTGCAATTAATTCGCCATTTACTAGAATATCAGCACATCTACCACTATGGTAAGTTTCATTGTCTTTATTTTTTACGATTTCATAATTATTAATTCCCAATTCGTTAAATAACGCCAAAATCATAGCTCTAACATCATAGAAATCATAATCTCCGTACATTCCCAAAGCTAATTTTTTAGTTTCGATTCTTTCGCTTCCAACCAAGTGGAAAGTATTACCCAATTCATAAACACAAATATCTTTAATTTTATTCTTATAATTTTTAGATAAAATATCCAAAATATTTGGTATTATTGTGGATCTCATAACTGAGAAATCTTCTCCCAATGGATTGATTAGTTTGATTAATTTGTCATCATGCATTTGAACCATTGCTTTTGAATAAGATTTAGGACTAATGAATGAATACGATAATACTTCAAAAGTATTCATAGAATACAAAGCCTTCTTTGCATTGTCTATGGCAATTCTTTCTTCGCTTTTGATTCCTCTTTTCAATTTACCAACAAGAGGTTTCGCACCAATTTTTTCAAATCCATAAATTCTTCCGACTTCTTCAATTAAATCTTGATAAATAGATACATCTTGTCTGTGGAAAGGAACTTTTACCATAATATTTTCTTCATCTTCTGAAACTATTTTAAATTCTAATAATTGCAATATATTTTTAATTTCTTCATTAGAAATATTAGATCCTAATAAATCATTACATTTTTTATAAGAAAGTTCCACATCATCAAGATGTTCTTCTTTTGTAATTACATCAATTGAATTATTAATAACTGTAGCATCTGTAATGTCTTCAATCAATTTGCAAACTCTCAATGAAGCTAAGTCACATAGTTGTTGGCTTACTCCTTTTTCAAATCTTGTAGAAGCATCAGTTCTTAAAGACAATCTTCTTGAAGAAAGTCTAATTGTATCACTGTCAAAACTTGCTGCTTCAATAAGCACATTTTTAGTATCTGATGTAATTTCTGAATCAAAACCGCCCATAATTCCAGCTATACCTAATGTGTTTTCTCCATCACAAATTATAACATCATCGGATAATTCACGTTCAACATCATCTAATGTTGTGAATTTTTGTGAGCCAGACTCTTTTACGACAATTTTTTTATCTGCAATTTTATCCAAATCATAAGCATGGATTGGCTGACCAGTTTCTAACATTACAAAATTTGTAATATCAACTATATTATTTATAGGTCTAATTCCTGATTGAATAAGTCTATTCTTTATCCATTGTGGGCTGTCTGAAATTTTTACATTTTTTACAACTCTGGCCACATAACGTGTGCACTTGTCAGTTTGAATTTCTACTGAATTTACATAATCTTTAATATCGTCTTCAAAGTTTTTAATTTCTATTGAAGGATATTTTATTTTTTTACCGAAAGATGCAGCGTATTCTCTTGCCATTCCCAATACTGACAAGCAATCTGGCCTGTTAGGAGTGATTTCAAATTCAATTATAGGTTCATTAATTTCAAGTGCTTCAGTAATAGTTTCACCAATTTTATTTTCAGATAAAACCGCTATTCCGTCTTTGGAGTTTTTATCTACAACAGAAGTTTCAAAACCCATTTCTTCAAAACTTGTCAACATACCAGGGCTCATAATTCCTTTAAGGTCAGCTTCTTTTAAAACAATATTTCCAGGAAGAGTTGCATCTACTTGTGCATAACAAACATACATATCTTCTTTTATATTTTTTGCGCCTGTAACTACTTTTATATCTGAATTTCCTGTATTTAAGGTAACTATAGATAATTTATCTGCATTTGGATGTTTATCAATTTTCTTAATTTTAGCTACGATTAATTTATCATTTAAATATTTACTTTTATCTATAACTGATTCAACGTGACTTCCTGTTTCTGAAAGTCTGTCTGTAATAGTTTTTATTGTTTCGTCTACATCGACGTAATCTTTAAGCCAATTAATAGGTAATAACATACTTCCTCCTAGAATTGTTCCAAAAATCTCTTATCATTATCATACAACAATCTTATATTGTCGATTTTGTGTTTTACCATTGTAATCCTGTCTACTCCCATACCAAAAGCAAATCCGGTATAAACTTCAGGATCAATTCCGCAATTCCTTAAAACATTAGGATGTACCATACCACATCCTAAAAGTTCCATACTCCAACCTGTATCATTGCAACTTGGGCAACCTTTACCTTTACAATCGAAGCAAGTAACGTCAACCTCCATTGAAGGTTCAGTAAACGGAAAATAATGTGGTCTAAATCTTGTTTCAATTTCTTCACCAAACAAGTTTTTAATGAAAATATTTATTGTATCCATTAAGTTAGCCATAGTAACGCCTTTATCCACAACCAAGCCTTCGATTTGATGGAACATTGGAGAGTGTGTGTCATCCACATCATCAAATCTAAAAGTTCTTCCTGCTGAAACCATTCTAATAGGTGGTTTTTGTGCTTTCATCGTTCTAATTTGTACACTTGATGTGTGTGGTCTAAGTACAGTTTTATCATCCAAGTAAAAAGTATCAGATAGTGATCTTGATGGATGATATTTTGGTGAATTCAATAAATCAAATGTATTTTCAACTGTATCAATTTCAGGACCATCTACAATATCAAAACCCATTGTTTGGAACAGATTTTCCAATTGTATTATCGTTTCATTCAATGGATGTTTGTGAGAAATTTCTCTTACACCTCTGTTTGCAGTTACGTCTAATTCTTCTTCTTTTAATTTAATCTTTTTTTGTTCTTGTTTTAATTGTTCAAATTTATTGGATAACAATTCTTCGATTTCAGATCTAACTTCATTTGCTAGTTGACCCATAACTGGTCTTTCTTCTTTAGAAAGTTTTCCCATATTTCTTAGAACAAGAGTCAAATCTCCTTTTTTCCCAAGAACTTTTACTCTAATATCCTCCAATGATTTTAAATCACTGGCATTGTCTATTAAACCGACAGTTTCTTCTTTAATTTTTAAAATTTCTTCTTTCATTATTTTCTCCTTAAACAATAAAAAAATCTCTCATCCCCTATGGGACGAAAGATTGTATTTCCGCGGTACCACCCAATTTATGATAACATCACTCGTAAGTTTAACGCACTCTATACGACCATAATGGCAACTTCAAAGCGAACCAACAAAATTCAATAAATATGTCGCACCAACCCATATCTCTCTGTATATCTAGTTTTGTATTTTCTTCTTCAACATTTTTAATTATTTTATAATATAACTACTAATTTGTCAATTTGGATAAATAAAACATACTCAAACTAGCAGCTATAGAAGCATTTAATGATTCTGTTACATTATCCATAGGAATTATCAAAAACTCATCAGCGTATTTTTTTATTTCATCGCTAATTCCATTTGCTTCATTTCCAATTATTAGAACGTGCTTTTCTTTGTTTTTAATTTCCAAAATACTTCTGGAATTTTTCTCCAAAGATGTCTCGTATATTTTAAACCCATTTGATTTATACTTCTCAAGCACATTTATATTTTCATAAGAAATATTCATTCTAAATAAGCTTCCCATAGCACTTCTAATAGTTTTCGAATTATAAATATCACAACTATTATTAGATAGAACAATTTTATTGTAACCAAAAGCTTCAGCACTTCTGATTATAGTCCCCAGATTTCCTGGATCATTGATATTTTCTAAAAAAAGAATTTGATCTGACTTTACATCTTTTTGCTCAATAAAACTAACCACACAAATTATTCCTTCGGGATTATTCATTTCACTGAGACTGTTGAAAGTTTTTGAATCAAAATAGACACATTCATCAAGAAAATTTTCACCTTCTCTTATTATGACTTGTTTGATATTTATATTTGATTTAATTGCTTCTTGATAAAGCTTGTAGCCTTCTATGACAAATTCATTGTATTTTTGTCTATATTTCTTCTTATAAAGTGATTTTACATGTTTATATATTTTATTTGAAGTAGAGGTTATCATCTTTATCGCCTGTTTCAGTAATCTTATCCAAATCCTCATTTGATCCTATTACTATCAAATAGTCTTCAAACTTAACTGTATAATTTGGTGAAGGGTTAATATTCATTTCCCCATTGTTCTTAACTGCAACAACGTTAATTCCATACTTGCTTCTTATTCCTATATCGATAAAATTCTTTCCAATCCATTCTTTTTTAGGAGTAATCTCCGCAATAGAATAATCATCAGTAAATTCAATATAATCAAAAATTTGATCACTAATCAAACTTTTTGCCAGTCTAACGGCCGAATCATTTTCTGGAATAATTGTCCTGTCTGCACCAACTTTTAGCAAAATATTACCGTGTAACGTATCTTTTGCTTTAGTTATTACCTTTTTAACACCCAGTTTTTTACAAACTACTGTTGACAAAATTGATGCTTCAAAGTTCGAAGAAATAGCAACTATAGCCACATCAAAATTTCCAACACCGACAGAACTCAATGAGTTTTCTGTTAAATGTTCAATGTACACTGCGTGAGTAACAATTCTACTCATTTCATCAACAGTATCTTCATTATTATCTATTAATAAAACTTCGTGGCCTGTATTAGATAGTTCGATAGCACATGCTCTGCCGAATCTACCACAGCCAACAACTACAAATTGTTTCATAATTAAACCTAACCTATTATAATATTTTCGTGAGCTTCTTTATAAGCTTTTTTGTTTTTTGTATTGGATAAAGCATAAAGTATTGTTAAAGATCCAACTCTTCCAATATACATAGTTGAAATTATTAAAATCTTAGAAATACTATTGATTCCTGGAGTTAAGCTTCTAGTTAATCCTACTGTACCAAAAGCACTTACAACTTCGAAAACTACATCCAAGTATTTTGCTTTATCTATAACTAAAATTGCAAATGTTACAAATATTACCCAAGCCATTGACAAAGTTATTATTGCTAAAGCTTTTTTAACTTGAGAAAATCTAATTCTTCGATTAAAAACTTCAACATCTTCTTGACCTTTAATTTCGCTCAAAGCTACAATAATCAATAATGCAAAAGTTGTAGTTTTGATACCACCTGCAGTACCTGCTGGGGATCCTCCTATAAACATATTCAAAATAGATAACACGCTTGAACTGTCTAGTAATTTCGATTGATTAATTGATGCAAAGCCTGCTGTCCTCAATGTAATTGCTTGGAAAATCGAATTAATAATTTTATCGATAAATCCCAAATTCCCAATTGTTCCCGGGTTTGAAAACTCCATAGCAAAAATTAAAATCGAAGTAATAGATAACATCAAAATAGTTGTTGTAAGTACAATTTTTGAATGCAAAGAATATTTTTTAAATTTAAAGTTATTATGTAATACATCAAGTATTACGTTAAATCCAATACCACCTATCACGATCAAAAGTCCAATTATCAATAAAACAAATATATTAGTATTAATATCAATTAATGAATTTGGCCCCAAAATATCAAATCCAGCATTACAGAAAGCTGAAATTGAATGAAAAAAGCTATAAAATACTCCTTTAAAACCATATATTGGAACAAATTTTGTCATTAACAAAAAAGCACCAATTGTTTCAATAGAAAAAGTAGAAATCAGTATGTATTTTATTAGTTTCACCATTCCCTGCATGTCAATACTATTTGTTTGTTCTTTGATAATCAATCTATCTTTTAAAGTGATTCTTCTACCCATGACAAGTGCAATTAATGTTGCAAATGTCATAAATCCAAGTCCGCCCATTTGGATTAATATTATTATAATAATTTTTCCTAAAACGCTCCATGCACTGTATGTTGCAACGGTAACAAGACCTGTTACACATACTGCTGATGTCGCTGTAAAGAAACAATCAATATAAGAAATCCTTGTTGTATTTTGACTAATAGGCAGTGATAATAGTAAAGATCCTATTATAATCAAAAAAAGGAAACTTAGAATCAAAACCAATGGCGGATTATCTTCTAAATATTTTTTTAAATGTTTCATAAACAAATCATACTACAAAAAAATTTAAAAGTAAAACGAATTTTTAAACATTCAACAAAAAAGAGTTACTTATTTTATTCAAATAAATAACTCTATGATTAAATGAAATTATAATAATTTAATTCCTAATTTATTACACTCTACTAACATTTCCTTTGGCCAGATAGAGGATTGAACTTCGCCTATATGTGCTTTTTGTAAAAAGAACATACAAATTCTCGATTGACCTATTCCTCCTCCAATTGATTGAGGTAATTCATCGTTAAGCAACATTCTATGATATTCTAAATTTTTCCTATCATTGTTTTGTTTTTTATCTAATTGATAAACTAATCTGTCTTTGTCAACTCTAATTCCCATAGAACTTAATTCAAGACAATTATCTAAAACGGGATTATAAACTAAAATATCTCCGTTTAGACTCCAATCATCGTAGTCCGGAGATCTATCAGAATGAGATTTACCTGATTTTAATGCATCTCCAATTCCAATCAAAAACACAGATCCATATTTTTTAGTAATCAAATTTTCTCTTTCTTCAGGGGTATTATCAGGATACATCTCTTCTAATTCTTCAGTAGTTATAAAAGTAATTTCATCTTTAAGTATTTTTTCATAATCATCGTATGAATTAATTAGCATTGTTTGTGTATCTAAGAAACATTTATATATATTTCTTACAGTTTCCTTCAAAAATTCTAAATTTCTATCTTCATTTGAAATTACTTTTTCCCAGTCCCATTGGTCTACATATAATGAGTGAGTATTATCACATATCTCCGAAGGTCTGATAGCATTCATATCAGTATAAATTCCTTCTCCTACAGGAATATTGTAGTTTTTCAAAGCTATTCTCTTCCATTTAGCTAATGACTGTACTATTTCTAATCTACTCATAGTACCATCTTCCAAAAATTCAAAGCCAACAGGCTTTTCAACTCCATTTAAATTATCGTTGATCCCAGTATTAGCTCTAACAAATAACGGTGCAGATACTCTTGTCAAATTTAAAGTTTCGGCTAACCTATATTGAAAAAAATCTTTAATTATTTTAATTGCTTTTTGTGTTTCTAATAAATCCAAAGAGGACTTGTATCCTTTAGGTATTTGTAATTCCATAATTCTCTCCTTATTAAAAAATTAATCATATTTTATTATTATATCAAACCTGTCCAATAAGTAAAATAATTTTTGTGAAAAGAATTACATGAACTAAAAAAAGCACCTTAAAAAGATGCTTTTTGAATTATTCATTCTCGTTTTCTGCAGTTTCCATATTTTCTTCAGTCACTGGTTCAGTCTCAACGGAAGATTGTTTTTCGAATTCTTCATTGTATTTATTGATAACTGCTGTTTCAATTTTTTCTCTTGCTGGAGAACTAATAGGATGAGCTATGTCGCGATATCTATCGTTTCCAACTTTTCTGCTAGGCATAGCTAAAAATAAACCTTCTTCTCCCTCAATCACCTTAATGTCATGAATCACTATCTCATCATCAAAAGTAACAGAAGCGATTGCCTTTAGTCTGTTATCAATATTTAATAATTTAATTCTAACATCTGTAATTTGCATAACCTCACCACCTTGTATATTATTTATATAATTATATCGCTAAATAAGTATTTTGTAAATAAGTGTAAATATTAAGCAAAACATTTATATATAATATATTTTTGTGAGATTAAGTTGTCATTACTTATTATTCATTTTCCAATTTTAAATAAATATTTTTCAACTTTTCACCGATTCTCTCAACACTTCGTTCTTTAACATATTTATATGCTTCTTCAACAGTAGAATTTTTGCCATTAATTATATTAATAATTTCATTTTTAAACTCTTCATTGGTCTTTGCTTTAATCACTTCTTTACCATCGGTAAACATATCCTCATAAATTTTTATGTCTCTGACCAAAACTTTTATTTTAGATGCAAAAGCCTCTAATAGTACAATTCCTTCAGTTTCTTCTCTTGTCATAAATAGGAACAAATCACTTCCATGATAACAATCTACCAATTCTTTTTGGTCAACATATCCAGCCATAATTACATTATCTGGTCTGTTTTTTATTGCTTTTTTAATGTGAGTAGTTTGGAGTTTAGCATTAGTGTGCCCGAACCAAATAAATTTATATTCTGGAAGTTCTCTTGCAACTTCTATAAAATCGTCAAGTCCTTTTCTCTTCATCAAATGACCCACAGAAATTATAACTTTATCATCATCTTTTAAGTTATACTTATCGCGAAATCTCTTTCTGCTATTTTCATCACCCTTGAATTTATCTAAATCAATACCATTTGATAGATTGTATATTTTTTTATTAATCCCATACCCTTCGAGTATATTTTTAGAATATAATGATGGAGTTATAATAATATCTCCAATGTTATAGCAACTTATAATCCATTTTTTAAAAAGTCCACTTAATAAGTTTGCTCCGCGAAAAGAATTTCTAAAATCCTCCATAGTGGAATGTCCATAATAAATAACTTTCTTGCCTTGTTTCTTTGCTTTTCGTCCAAAAATTTTAGATTTAGGCATTATAGTATTTATGTGAACAATATCGTAATCTTCATTTTCGTCAGTTGTGTAGTCAATATTATTTAGTTTCAGAGCTTTTTCCTGGTGTTCGATAGCTTGACCAACACCACTTTGCTTTACTAAATCATAATCACCTTTATATATTAAAATTTTCATCTATATTTAAATCCTTAATATCAGTTTCTTGAATAATACTTCCAGTCCCAGTGAATAAAGCGCTATTGACATAGGCTTTCCTAATATAATTATCCAGAAATATTTTTTAAATTTAATTTTTGTTGTTCCTGCTATGTAGCATAGCATATCATCTGGTGCTATCGGAAAAAATATTAATGCTGCAAATACATTATCAAATCTATTCTTTTTTGTAAGAATTTTTATGTATTTGTTATAAGCTTTTTCTCCAAAAATTGCTATAATCAAAGGAGTACCGTATTTTCTACCAATAAAAAACACGATGATTGATCCTATACAAATACTAACGTAATTGTATACAAATCCCATCCATGGTCCAAATAATATTACTCCACCCAAGCAGGTGATTCCGCCGGGAATAATTGGTATAATTACTTGCATAATTTGAAACAAAATAAATATCAAAGCAGCAGATTTTCCAAACCTGTTCATAAAGTCCTGAAATTTATCGATATCTTTTAATATTCCTGTTCTCCATGCGTAGATCATAACACCAATACTTATAAGTATTCCCATAACATTTAAAACATGAATAATAATTTGAAATTTTCTATTGTCAGATTCGATTATCCTATTGAATAGATTTTGCATATTCTTCAATTACCTTTTTATATATCTTTTCTATCTTATTAGCGAAAGAATCTTCAGTATAATTTTCATCTACTAATCGCTTACAGTTTCGTCCCATTTCGCATCTTAACTCTTCATTATCCAAAATTCTATTCAAATACTCTATAAACTCTTCTTCAGTATCGTAACCAAATCCTGTTTTGCCGTCAATTAACACACCTTCCAGGCAATCATCATGTCTGCAGATAATTGGCGTTGAACAAGCCATAGCCTCAATAAAAGTCAAGCCTTGTGTTTCCGATGTTGAGGCTGACACGAATACATCTGCTTGGGAATAAAAGTTTCCTACTTTTGATGAATCAATCATTCCCGTAAATATTAATCTGTTTTTTATCTTAGAGTTCAGCCCAATCTCTTTTAACTCTGTTAAAAATGGTCCAGCGCCCGCAATAATAAATACTATATCATCTCTTTCAATGTTTTCAAGATAATTAAGAATTTCAGTTATATTTTTTTCTTTACCAATTCTCCCTAGAAATAGAATTATATGCTTATCTTTTGGAATCTTATAACCACTTCTTATATCAAAATCATCGCACTCAGATAATTTTTGAACATTAATACCCGTTGGAACTACATATATTTCTTCGTGAATATTATAGTCTTTCAATAAATTATATATTTTCTTAGTCGGAACTATCACACCGTCAGTAAATCTAATAATCTGTTTTGTGAACTGTTTGGCAAGTTCTTTACCAATTTTCTTATTTAAAGAGAAATAATGTGTATAATCTTCGTAAACAGTGTGGTAAGTATGCAAAAGTGGAATATCAAGGTCTTTAGCTATTCTTCTCGCTTGAATAAACATAGTAAATTCTGTCTGTGAATGGACAATATCTGGTTTCCACTCCATTATATCTTCATAAAATCTATTGTAAAATAATTTATTCATTCTAGCATCAGGATAAAATTTCCCAGCTCCTAAAGAACCCATATAATAAATGTCTTCTTCTTTTTTAGAGTTAAAACTATCTGAAAAAGTTAAAATTCTAACATCATGTCCCAATCTATTTAAAGCTTTTTTTAATGATTCAATAGACGTTACCACTCCATTTATAGTTGGTCTGTATGTATCTGTAGTTATTAATATCTTCATAAAACACCTTCCACATAAGATTATAACATAAATGAAATACATCTATTTGTTACAATATTATTACATTTTCTATAAATAAAAAAGGAATTAATAACTAATTCCTCTTATAGCTTACATATTAAATAATTCTTCTATTTTCTTCATTAAATCATCGTGTAGTTCTTTATTTTCTTCTAAAAATTTTATAGTTTCGTCTTCAACTTCTTTTAATCTTTCTTTAGATAAATTCTTTTTTCCATAAGGATATATAACCGTGTTTTCTTTTTCGATATGCTTTTGTAAGTGTTTTCTATAGCCCATCAAATTTCCAATAACTTCAACAAAATTTTCATCAGATTTATCATTTTCATAAGCTTTAATACTTTGTCCCAAATCAAAAATTAGTCCCCTAGCTATCTCGTGTTCAACTAGCATACCGTTTAAAATCATAACTTGGCCGATTCTTCCCAAATCTTCTTGCATTTTTTTGAAAAGTATTTCTTCTTCTTTTCTATGGTGAAATTTATCCGCATATTCTTTCAAAATAAATATCAATGATTTTACAAATTCAACATTTATATTTTTGCTGTTAATAAACTCAATAGACTTTTCTTTCATTAAATCAATTATTTTACTTATATTTTCGTGTTCTTTTTCTAAAACTAATATACTATCCATACTATCACTCCTCTTACATTATAATTATAATATAAAAACACTAAAAATGTAGTAACATTAGTTACAATAAAAAAACGGCGCTAACAACGCCGAATTTAATTAGTTTTTAGTACCTGGATAATCTGCTAAATTGTTCATGTAGTATGTCAGTGTATACAAACTTTCATCGAGATGTACATTTTCCAATACAACATTTTTTGGTAATTTTAAATCTAATGATGCAAAATTCCAAACTCCTTTTATTCCACCTTCTACTAGCTTATCGCAAATTTCTTGAGCTATTTCTGTTGGTAGGGCAATAACAGCGATTTCCGGTTTTTCCTCTTTAAGATACTCTTCAAGTTTATCGATATCTCTTATTTCGTAATCCGAAATTTTAGATCCCACTTTCTTACCGTGATCAAATACATCAACAATATTAAATCCTGAAGATTTAAACCCTTTGTAATTCATTATGGCTTTACCTATATTTCCGCAACCTAAAATTATTGCTCGATAAGACTTGTTAATTCCCATAATTTTTTCTATTTCTGATTTTAATTCTTCGACATTGTATCCGTATCCTTGTTGACCAAAACCACCAAAATGGTTTAAATCTTGTCTGATTTGAGAAGCAGTTAATCCTGTTATGCTACTCAATTCTTGACTTGATACTCTTATTATTCCCTTTTGCTCAATCATTCCTAAATACCTATAGTATTTTGGAAGTCTCTTAACAACAGCTAATGATACTCTTGCCCTTGCCATATTATCACTCCATTCATTGTTATTAATATAATTATATCAAAAAGATATTTTAATTTCAATAATTCTGAAATTAATTTGAATATCAAAAAATCAAGCAGACTTAGCTGCTTGATTTTTAAAATTATCCTATTAATTCTGATTTAGTTTGTCCAATTTTACCTTTTTTAATAACAAATACTGTAAATAAAACTACGAATATGAAACCTACAATATAACTTGCTAAGTATCCATCCATTCCTAATCTCTTATCAAGTGATAATCCCAAATCAGCATGCGCAATATAACTTGAAACTATAAATGCATAAAACATTCCTGGTATCATTGTTATAAAGTAATTTTTCTTATTGATATATAAATATACTGTAATCAACATTAAAGCAAATACAGCTACCAATTGATTAGTAAAACCGAAGTATCTCCATAATAAGTTAAATCCATTTCCATTTGTCTTGGCAAAATAAAGAATCGCGATAGCAAAAACATAAATGAGTAAGCTTAACAAAATTCTATTTTTAACGGATTTTTGACTTATATTGAATTGTTCACCTATCATTAAACGAAGCGATCTAAATGCAGTATCTCCACTTGTAATTGGTAATACAATTACTCCTATAATTGCAAACAAGCCACCAATTTTGCCCATAAAAGTTTTAGAAATTATACCAACCATTAAAGTAGCGTTAGTATCCAGTGCTGTCCCTCTATTGAAAAGTACCATAGCACCTGAAGCCCAACACATAGCTATAAGTCCTTCTGCAATCATCATATTGTAGAATGTTGATCTTCCTTCATGTTCATTTTTTACAGTTCTAGAAATAAGTGTAATTTGTGATCCGTGAAATCCAGAAAGAATTCCACAAGCAACTGTGATAAAAAATACCGGAATAAAACTTTGACCCAAAGGATGCTTACTTAATAAAACCCCTTCAGTAATATTGTGCAAATTAGCTCCGCCATCTAGGAAAACGCCGCCTAATACACCAATAGCACTGACTATTAAAATAGCACCAAAAATAGGATAAACTCTTCCTATTATCTTATCAATCGGAAAAAGTGTAGCTAATAGATAATAAATCAAAATAATTCCATATACAACCCAAATTATTCCACCATCGACATCCATATGTAGAATGTCATTAACAATTAAATCTCCTGGAGTATAAATAAATACTACACCAACTAAAAGCATTAATATCCAAATAACAATATTATAAACTTTATTAGTAGTTTTCCCCATATACTTTCTTATCATTTTGGGAACTTGAGCACCTTCATTTCTCATAGACATCATTCCTATGAAATAATCGTGAGTTGCTCCCGCTAAAACACATCCTATTGGAATAGTTATAAAAGCTATAGGCCCAAATAAAATACCTTGAATCGGTCCTAAAATAGGTCCAGTTCCTGCGATATTTAGAAGTTCAATGAGTTGATTCTTCCATTTTTTCATTTCGACAAAGTCTACACCATCAGCCATTGATATAGCAGGTGTTATTCTATCGTCTGGTTGGAATACTTTTTCGCAGTATTTTCCATAAAAATAACCGCCGACAAATAAAATTAATATACCGACTATAAATAAAATCATATTTCCCCCTAATTAAAAAATTACTATGATATTATAATATAAAGTCTATTAAAATTCAAAGAAAAATTTTAATTGAAACTTACTCATCATCATTTTATCTTATTTGATTCAAGTGATAATTTCAAGTTTTCATTTATTGTATTTTTAAATAAAAAACAACGACTTAAAAATCGTTGTTTTTAAAAAATTTTCTATTTGCTTTCTAATTCTTCTAACAATTGCTTCAAGGTTTTGTGAAAAACAGGATGTATAAAAAATTCAGCAAAATCATTCAAAGGTTCCAACACAAATTTTCTATCTTGAACATAAGGATGAGGAATTTTCAAATCATCAGTATATATTATTTCTCCATCACAAAATAAAATGTCGATATCTATAGTTCTTGGTCCCCATTTTTCGTGTCTTTCTCTTCCTAGATCTTGTTCGATTTTTTGAGTTATATTAAGCAAATCTTCAGGTTCTTCATATGATTCTATTTCGACAGCACAATTTAGAAAATCTTCCTGATCAGTTTTTCCCCAAGCTTTTGTAATATACATTTCAGACACTCTTTTCAGTTCAATACTTTTTATGCTTTTCAATCTATCAATAGCTGAGTCAACATATTCTTGTTTGTTTCCAATATTAGATCCAATCCCTAAGAAATATCTTCTTTTTTTCCTATTAATTGTCACTTTAACTGTATCCAGTGGCAAATTGATAGGAGCCCATGGTTTTTTTATTTCTACAGAAAGTTCTTGTACAATTTTATATTTTTCAAATATAAACTCAACTAATTTATAAGCTACAGTTTCAATTAAATCTATAGATTCCGATCGAAAATAATCATAAACTTCTTTGCTCAAAATTCCATAATGTATAGAATCTTCCAAATTATTTGATGTTGCGCCTTTTTTCATATTGTATCCAATTCTTAATGTCACCAAAAATTTTTGGCCCAATTCTTTTTCAGATTGAAACACTCCATGATTAGCGTATATTTCTAAATCTTTAACTAAAAGATAATCCATTACTTTCCTTCTCTTTTTATAGCCAAAGCCATTCTCATTGCGTCAAAGTTTTGTTTTACATTATGAACTCTAAATATCGAGCAACCATTCATTACTCCAATGGCTGTAGTTATTGCTGTTCCAAAATCCCTATCAGTTGCTACATCAATTCCCATAGCTTTTCCTATAAATCTTTTTCTACTTGTACCTAGTAAAACTGGATATCCCAAATCGACAAATTCTTTAATCCTATTCACAACCGATAAATCTTTTTCATAATCTAGTGCAAAGCCTACTCCTGGATCCAATATGATTAAATCTTCTCTAATTCCTGCTTTTTTTGCCAATTCTACTGACTCTAATGTTTCTCTATTCAAGTCTTTCATTAAATCATTATAATGATTGTTGTCTTTATTGTGCATTAATATTACTGGTATATCTAGTTCTTTAGCAGTTTGTGCCATTTTAGAATCAGATTTCAATCCCCATATATCATTTAAAATATCAGCACCTTCTTTAACAACTTCTCTTAAAGTATCAGCTTTATAAGTGTCCAAGGAAATTGGAACATCGAAATTTTCTCTTATTTTTCTGATAATAGGAATAACTCTTTCAAGTTCTTCTTCTGTTGATAATGGAGTGTAACCCGGTCTTGTTGATTCAGCACCAATATCTATTATGCTAGCTCCATCTTTTATCATTTCCTCAACGTGTTTAACAGCTCTATCTACATCATTCCATTTCCCTCCATCTGAAAAAGAATCTGGTGTGACATTCAAAATTCCCATGATATACGCGTCGTTTTTAAAATCAAACTCTTTGTTTCTAATTAACATTTTGTATCCTCTCAATAAATAACCGTTTTATTTTTCTTCTCTTCTGACCAATTGCAAATACTTCTAGCAGGACATCGAAAACACATCCTAGACAGCTTGTCTGCTTTGTAAAAAATTTCTATAAATCTATCGTCATTTTTTTCTTTAGTTCTATGATTTTTAATTGCATTTATTATTCTTTGTTTAGAGATATCGTCAAAATTTAAATCTTTCAAAATTTCTTTTGCAATTTCTTGAGATAATATGCTGTGATTGATCCCTGTATCCACTTCATCAGCTCTTCCCAAATCATGTAGAAGCGCTGTAACATATATTAAATCTTTGTCGATATTCAAATTTTCTTCTAAATTAATAATATAGCAGATTCTAGCGACATCCATAAGATGAGAGAAATCGTGTTTACAAAACACACGTGTTTTCTCATCATTTTCAATTTTATTTATTTTTTCGTTAAATATTTTGTGATTAAGGACTATGTCAGTATTTTTCATTATAATCCCATTAATCTATATGCTTCATTCTTTAAATCCAAATCTTCTTCAAAAGCTCCTCTTGCTACTGAAGTCATTGTAGAAGTTCCAGGTTTTTTTACTCCTCTCATATTCATGCACATGTGCTCTGCTTCTATAGTTACTAAACATCCTTTGCAGTTTAAATATTCCATTAAAGCATCAGCTATTTCAATATTCAATCTTTCCTGTAATTGCGGTTTTTTTGAATACACATCAACTGTTCTAGCTAATTTTGACAAACCTGCAACTCTTTTGTTAGGAATGTATGCAATATTAACTTTCCCCCAAAATGGTAGTAAATGATGTTCACACATAGAATAAAAAGGAATATCCTTTTCAATTACCATATTGTCATCAACTATTTCAAATGATTTTGACAAATGTGTTTTTGCATCTTGGTTTAACCCACTGAAAATTTCTTCATACATTCTAGCAACTCTTTGAGGTGTTTCCAACAACCCTTCTCTGTTTGGATCCTCACCAATTGCTTCTATTATCATCGATACTGCTTGTTCTATTTTTTCTTTATCCATTTAAATCCCTTTCATATAAAAAATATAAGAGCACTCGAGAGTGCTCCACAAAAAAAGCATTATCCTATATTTAAAAGATAATGCTCCCACTAATTCATATTATCAGCGGAAGCGGCATTGATATCGCAATGATTTCGTTAATGGGCAACTCCCTATCCCATTACACTAAACGCATCAACCCTACTCTGTTAAAAATATTATACCACACTTGTGTTTTTTAATCTTGATATTTTAGCCCATCATAATGAAAATAATCAATCATATCATCATCTTCATAAATTATTATATCCGATGGCTCCCTGTTCCTTTCAGCTACGTTAAAGCAATCTTCAAGTTTTGCATATTCTACAGCTCTACAAGTATTTTGAACTGCAAAATCATAATTCCCATCTTTGTACTTTTCAATAAAATCTTTTTTTGTTAAATCATTCATCTTCTTTTTTCTTCCTATTCTTCAAATATTCTGTATAAGTTTTTTGCATTAATTTTTCAATTTCAGAAAAATCCATATTTATTCCTAGCTTTTCTCTTTTTGCAATATAATTCAAAACTTCAATATAACTCATAGCCAATGCAGTTGTCATTATTGATGCTGTTGCGGCGGAAATCAATCCCCCGGCAAAGCTTCCTATTCCCGGAATAAATTTTAATGCATTGGTAACTATAAATCTTCCTGCAAAAGTCGCTCCTCCAGTTCCTCCTATAGCCGCAATAATTGAAGCTACTCTTTGCTTATCCATAGATATTCCAAATATAGAGTTAATGTGAGCTATCATTCCTATTTGCATAGGCACTAATAATGATGCATCCGAAAATGGTATAGGAACAAATCCAATACCAAAAGCTGTTTTTATATATCTTTTTGCCCAACGTCTTGCCGTTTTAACTTTTAAGTCAATGTCGACATGTTGGGCATTAATAAAAGAATTTTTAATTTCCTCATCCAAAAGATCAAAGCTTTTAGTCATCAGCTCTTTTAACCCTTTTTCTTCAACAACCATATCATTAATTCGGTATGGTTTCGCAAGTATTTCTATAATATCAGCTACATTTAAATCGAGATTTTCGATATATTCTTTTAACTTTTCAGAATTTTCGCCTAATGATTGTGTCAATACTATGATTACTGGTGCAAATTGTTTTAAAGAATTAATCAAAGCTATTTCAGAATCTTCTATCCTAGCTCCATTCGAGTTGATACAATAATATATTAAATGAATTTTATCTTTTGCTCCATTATGTTCTAAGTCATTTAAAAGAGTTGTAATTTCAGCGAGTACTTCTCTTTGATTTTGTGCATTAAGTTCAAGCCCTTGGGTGTCATATAAATTAATAGGAATATTTTCTTTTGTAATTTTTTGTAAATATTTAGTGACAGGCTTCCCTATTCCAGTTTCTGCTAAATTATCTCTAAACATTCCATTAATTAGTGTTGACTTACCAACTCCGGTTTTTCCTACCAAAAGAATATTAATTGGAGTCATTTTTTTTATTTCTTCACTTGTTTTACCAAGCACTTCGTTTATTAAATCGTAATTATTCATTTTCTCACCAACTTAATTAATATATACCCGATATTCATTTTCAACTAACATCTTTAATTTTTTTCATAAAAAAAGATGAGGAATATACATCCTCATCTTTGATTTATTACATATAAGCGCCTGGACCTGGTTGAGGCATAGCTGGCTCGTCTTTTTTTATTGTTACAACTGCTGCTTCTGTTGTTAATAATAGACTTGCAACCGATGCTGCATTTTGTAGTGCTGATAATGTTACTTTTGTTGGATCTACAATTCCGGCTTTTAACATATCTACATATTCGCCTTTGTATGCATCAAATCCTATTCCCTTATCTTTATTTTTTACATTTTCTACTATTACTGAGCCGTCGATTCCAGCATTAATTGCGATTTGTTTTACAGGTTCTTCTAATGCTTTTAAAATTATTTTAACACCTGTTTTTTCATCTCCCTCAACGTCATCGACAAGTTTTTCAACTTCTTCAAGAATATCTAATAGAATTGTTCCACCACCAGCTACAATTCCTTCTTCAACTGCTGCTCTTGTAGCTGCAAGAGCGTCTTCTATTCTCAATTTTCTTTCTTTTAATTCTGTTTCTGTAGCTGCTCCGACTTCAATTACTGCAACTCCACCAGATAATTTTGCTAATCTTTCTTGTAGTTTTTCTCTATCGTATTCAGAATCAGTTTCAGGAATTCTGTTTTGGATTTGGTTAATTCTTTCTTCAATTTTTGATTGGTCGCCGTTACCATCAACAATTGTTGTTTTATCTTTTGATACATTAACTTTTCTTGCTCTTCCAAGCATATCAAATGATGCATCTTTTAATTCGATTCCCAAATCTTCTGTAATTAATTGTGCTCCAGTTAAAATGCAAATATCTTCAAGCATTTCTTTTCTTCTATCTCCGAATCCTGGTGCCTTTACAGCTACACAATTGAAAGTTCCTCTGATTTTATTTAAAACTAATGTTGCTAGTGCTTCACCTTCAACATCTTCAGCGATTATTAATAATGGCTTACCTTGTTGAACAACTTGTTCTAATAATGGCAATATATCTTGAATATTTGTAATTTTTCTGTCAGTAACTAAAATGAATGGATCTTCCATTGCTGCAACCATTTTGTCTGAATCAGAAACCATGTAAGGAGAAACATATCCTCTATCGAATTCCATACCTTCTACAACATTTAATGTAGTTCCCATAGATTTTGATTCCTCAACAGTAATTACACCATTGTTTCCAACTTTTTCCATAGCTTCTGCAATTAGTTTGCCAATAGTTTCATCTGCAGCTGATACGCTACCAACATTAGCAATCTCCTCTTTTGTAGTAACGCTGTGACTTCTAGCTTTAATAGCTTCTACAGACTTCTCAACAGCTTTTCTTATACCTTTTTGCAAAACTATAGGATTAGCACCAGCTGCTAAGTTTTTCAATCCTTCTCTAATAATAGCTTGGGCTAAAAGTGTTGCAGTAGTTGTACCATCACCTGCTACGTCATTTGTTTTTGTCGCAACTTCTTTTACTAATTGTGCACCCATGTTTTCGTATTCATCTTCAAGTTCAATTTCTCTTGCAATTGAAACACCATCATTTGTAATCAATGGTGCGCCGTATTCTTTATCTAAAACTACATTGCGGCCTTTTGGTCCCAATGTTACTTTAACTGTATCTGATAATTTATTAATACCTTCTACCATGCTTTTACGAGCATCATCTGAAAATTTAATTTGTTTTGCCATAAAATTTATCCTCCTATTCTACAACTGCTAGAATATCTTCATATTTTACTAGAATATATTCTGTGTCTTCTAGTTTTATTTCTGTTCCAGCATATTTTGAGTATATAACTTTATCTCCAACTTTAATGTTGCCTTTCATTTTTTCATCTTCTTCTATTTCAGAACCAATAGCTAAAACTTCTGCATAAACAGGAGCTTCTTTGGCTGAAGAAGGGAGAACTATTCCAGAGAATGTTTTTTCTTCTTCTTTTTCTTGTTTTTTTAATACTAATCTATCACCAATAGGTTTTAAATTCATAATATCCTCCTTCAGAATCTTTTGTTAGCACTCTAACTTGATGAGTGGTAATACTCTTATATAATAAACCACTCTTTTGTTTTTATCAAACATATTTATCAGTGTTTAAGCAAAGATATCTGTATTTATTTCAGTTTTTATCCTTTTATGTCTTTTTTTATTATTTGATTTTAATGGTTATTTTCCAATTGTATTTTCTCTTCCATAGTAGAATAAATATTGTTGTGCATATCCTGCATATTCGCCAAACAAATCATCTGCATATTTTGCAATTAAATTCTTATTTGTTTCTTCATTAATGAACAAATACTCCATAACTCTTTTGATCCATACGTCAACAGGAAATGTATTGTGTCTGTTGTATGAAAAAAGCATAATACAATCAGCAACTTTTGGTCCAACTCCAGGAAGCTTGATTAATTCTTTTCTCAATTCTTCATTTGATAATTTGTCAATCTCTAAAATATCAAATTCGTTATTTGCAACCATTTTTGAAACGTCCACAATTCTTTTATCTCTAAATCCTACTCTGCACACTTCTCTCATTTCTTCTACTGGTACTTTTGCTAAATCTTCAGGCTTAGGAAAAGAATATAATTTCCTACCGTTAAAATCTCCCAAAAATTTTCCGTAATTTTCACAAATGATATTTACGGATTTCATAATTCTTGGTATTTGATTGTTTGCCGATATAATAAATGAAATTATAGTTGAAAATTTATCCTGATTTAAAATTCTAATTCCATCACCATATTCTAATGCGTTTTTTAAAGTTTCATTAAATGATAATTTTTCTTTTATCTTTGTATAATTAGTCTTTAAATCAAAATAATTTTCCCATTTTTTATAGTAATCTTCTTCTGTGCAGTTTTTAATATATACGTAATCTCCTACTAAACTTACATTGCAGTACATGTCCCCATCAATTGTTGTATATGACATATCGTCTTCTTTGTACCATCTAAAAGCCTGCCCACATTCAAAAATGTGGGTAGGGTTAAAAGATGATTGTTTGATTTTTGTAAGTTTTAATTGATCATCAAATTCTATTTTTGCTTGCATTAATACCATCCGCGTATTTTCATAGTATTGCTAATCTTTTTGATTGAATTTACATAAGCAGCTTGTCTCAATGTTATATTAAGTTTTTTAGATAAAGCCCAAATTTCATCAAATGATTTGTCAATCAATTGGTATTCCTTGTCTTTTACTTCTTCTTCTGACCAGTAATATCCAGCTTTGTTTTGTACCCATTCGAAATAAGATACTGTTACTCCGCCAGAGTTTGCTAAAATATCAGGAACAATAACTACATTTTTTTCATTTAAGATTTCATCTGCATCCTTTGTTATAGGTCCATTTGCACCTTCTACAATGATTTTCGCTTTGATTGAATTAACATTTTCAGTTGTAATTGCATTTTCCAAAGCAGCAGGAATCAAAACATCAACATCAGCTGCAAAAAAATCCTCATTTGAAATTATTTCGCATCCTTCAATGCTAGCAAAATCTTTATCTTGTGTTTGAGAGATTTCGTAGCATTCTTCAAAATTAAATCCGTCTTCCTTGTGAATTGCAAATACTCCTCTTTGCTTATTGTATTCCATGATGTATTTGACTTTCATACCATGTTCAAGTACATATTTTAAAGTATAAATACCAACATTGCCTAATCCTTGTAATGCAACAGTCGTTTCTTCTAGTTTTTTATCCAAATTTAAAACAGCTTTTTTTGCACTTAAAGCAACCGAAAATCCTGTAGCTTCAGTTCTACCCAATGATCCACCAAATTCAATTGGTTTTCCAGTGAAAGTTCCAATTTGATTAGTACCAGTTAATTTGTTGTATTCATCAGCCATCCAGCTCATGATTTTTCCGTTTGTATTAACATCGGGAGCTGGGATATCAAAATCTTCTCCTAAATATTTGTACATTCCATCTACAAATCCTCTGGATAATCTTTCTAATTCGCCTTCAGAAAGCTTTGATGGATCAACAATTATTCCACCTTTTCCTCCACCATAAGGTAAATTTGTTACTTGACATTTAAATGTCATCCATATAGACAAAGCTTTGACTTCATCCAAATTAACATCTTCTCTAAATCTCAATCCACCTTTAGTAGGACCCATAGCATTGTTGTGTTGTGATCTATAACCTTTGAATACTTTCATTGATCCATCATCCATTTTTACTGGAATATTAATTTCAATTACTCTGTAAGGATCTTTCAATAATTCATAAACGCTATCGTCTAACTTTAAAATCTCACAAGCCTTTTTTATTTGATATCTTGCATTTTCCAATGGATTCAATGTTTCTGTCATATAATTAAAACTCCATTTCTTTATTTACAAATTCAATAATTTCTTCAACTGTCATTCTCTTTTGCTCCATAGTGTCTCTATCTCTGATAGTAACTGTATTATCTTCTAATGTATCAAAATCTATAGTTACACAGTATGGTGTTCCGGCTTCATCTTCTCTTCTGTATCTCTTACCAATTGAACCAGCATCATCAAAATGAGTCATGAAATTCTTAGCTAATTCATTATAAATTTCCATTGCTTTATCATTTAGCTTTTTAGTTAATGGAAGTACTGCAACTTTATAAGCTGCTAAAGCAGGATGAATTTTCAAAACAGTTCTTGTTGTGTTATCTTCTAACTGTTCTTCATCATATGCATCGCACAAGAAAGATAAGAACATTCTGTCTACACCAACAGATGGTTCTATGCAATATGGAATATATTTTTCGTTTGTAGTAGGATCCATATATTCCAACTTTTCTCCAGAGCCTTCACTGTGTTTAGACAAATCGTAATCTGTTCTATCAGCAATTCCCCACAATTCTCCCCATCCAAATGGGAATAGATATTCAAAATCTGTTGTAGCTTTTGAATAGAATGATAACTCTTCTTGAGAGTGATCTCTTAATCTTAGATTTTCTCCTCTAATTCCTAAATTCAATAAAAATTCTTTACAGAAGTTTCTCCAGTAATCAAACCATTCTAAATCAGTTCCAGGTTTACAGAAGAATTCTAATTCCATTTGTTCAAATTCTCTTGTTCTAAAAATAAAGTTACCTGGAGTAATTTCGTTTCTAAATGATTTACCTATTTGACCAATTCCAAAAGGAACCTTTTTTCTAGATGTTCTTTGAACGTTTTTAAAATTCACAAAAATACCTTGTGCAGTTTCTGGTCTCAAATATATTTCTGATTTATTATCTTCAGTAACTCCTTGGAAAGTTTTGAACATCAAGTTAAATTTTCTAATGTCTGTGAAATTGTGTTTACCACATTCAGGACATTTAATGTCTTCTTTTTCTATAATATCTATCAATTCTTGCTCAGATTTTCCATCTAATCCAGTAATTTCTTCATTTTTTTCGTTCATGAAATAATCTTCGATTAATTTATCTGCTCTAAATCTAGATTTACATTCTTTACAATCGATTAATGGGTCGGAAAATCCACCAACATGACCTGAAACTACCCAAGTTTGAGGATTCATAAGTATAGCTGCATCCAAACCAACATTATAAGGACTTTGTTGTATAAATTTTTTCCACCAAGCTCTTTTAATATTATTTTTTATTTCAACTCCTAAAGAACCATAGTCCCAAGTATTTGATAATCCTCCATAGATTTCACTGCCAGGAAATATTATTCCTCTTGATTTACACAGGCTCACTATTTTTTCCATAGTTTTCTCTTCGTTTTTCATAAAAACCCTCCATTTTTTTGAATAATAAAAAATCCCCGAAGTAAAACTTCAGGGACGAAATGTTATTTCCGCGGTTCCACCCTAATTATGATAAACATCACTCTTAGAATTACTAGCTCCGGATTGCCGTTATAACTTGTTAATTTTCACCACACATTAACTCTCTGTATATGTTATATTATTTATCCTTCTTCGCTTTTCAATATTCATATAAATTATATCATAAATTTACAAAAATGTTAATTGACTGTCTGATAAATTTTCCAATTCTAAATCTATATAATCTTTCAATAAAAACTCGTGAATTTCTTCATGATTTTTTCCAGTCAAATATATTTGTTCAAAAGATTGCGGCAATATAATTGGCATTCGAGTGTGGATTTCAGACATTGAACCTTTTGCTTCTGTCGTAAGCATACTAACATGTCTAATGCTCGTTTCTTGACTTTTATATTCTCTGAAAATGCCTGCAATAGAAAATATTTTTTGACTCTTAACAGTTAATCTATATTTATCTTTGTTTTTTTGATTCCACTCAAAAAATGCTGTCGCAGGAATTAAACATCTTCTGTATTCAAAATCTTCCTTAAAAAACTTTGAAGTATAAATCTTTTCTATTCTAGAATTTATTATAGATTTTTTCATAAAATCAACATCAATTCCCCATCTCATGTAATTGAAATATCCACACAAAGTTAAAATTTGTTGACCCGGAAAGACTTCTTCTTTTGGTTTAAATTTTGTGATTTGTTTTTGATTGTATCTTTTTAATAAATCAAGTTCATTTATATTTAGTTCAAATCTAGAACACAAATATATCACCTCTTTAAAATGTTTAAAAAGCCAGATGATTTATTTCTCATCTGACTTAATAATTTGCTTTTTGTATTTGATTTGTAAGATTACTCCTGCAATTATTATCGCGATACTTACTAATTGGCTCACTCTTAATGCACCAATGTACAAGCTGTCTGTTCTGAGTCCTTCTACGAAAAATCTCAATATTCCGTAAAAAATCATATATAAACTAGTAATTTGACCATTGAATTTCTTCCTATTCTTAAATATATACACCAATAGTAAAAATATTAGAAAATCTCCTAGAGATTCATACAAAAATGTAGGATGAACTTTTACACCATCTATTGTAATAGCCCAAGGAAGATTAGTTGGAGTACCATAAGCTTCTTTATTGATAAAATTACCCCATCTACCAATTGCTTGTCCCAAAGCAATCGCAGGCATAAAAATATCCAGCAACTTCAAAAATTTAAGATTTTTCTTTTTACAAATAACATAACAAGTAGTAACTGCTGCAATTATTCCCCCATAAATTGCTAGTCCACCGCCACGAATATCGATGATTTCTCCTAAATTCTTGGAATAATAGTCCCATTCAAATATTACATAATAAGCCCTCGCTCCTACAATTGCAAGAGGAAGTGCCCAAACTAAAATATCTAATATGGTATTTTCTGAAATATTTTCCATCTTGGCTAACTTTACAGCTACAACATAGCCCAAAATCACCCCTAAAGTAATCAATATTCCATACCACATTATATCTATTCCAAAAATCGAAAAAGCTACTCTGTCCATTTTTATTCGTTATCCCAATTATGACTTACTTGTTGAACATCATCACTATCTTCAAGATTATCTATTAGCTTTTCCATCTTATCGACATTTGATTCGTCGTTAATCTTAACGTAATTTGATGGTTCATAAACCAAATCAGATTTTACGAATTTATATCCTTTTTCTAATAAAGTATCTCTTACTTGTGCGAAATCTTCCATTGCTGTGTTAATTACAAAAATTCCATCATCAGCTTCAAAATCTTCTGCACCAGCATCTAAACTGTCCATCATTACTTCTTCTTCATCCAAAGAATCTGCATCGATTAATAACAGACCTTTTCTTTGGAACATAAATGATACAGATCCGTTTTGTCCAAGATTTCCGCCGAATTTATCGAAATAATGTCTAACATCTGAAGCGGTTCTGTTTCTATTATCTGTCAAGCATTCAACTATAACCGCAACTCCTTCTGGACCATATCCTTCGTAGACTATGTTTTCATAGTTTGCAGAATCTCCGTCGCCACTCGCTTTTTTAATTGCTCTGTCTATGTTATCGTTAGGCATATTTTCTGCACGAGCTTTTTCTATAACAGATTTTAAGCTAGGGTTGTATTCTGGATCTGCTCCACCTTCTCTAACAGCAACAGTTATCGCTCTTGCCATTTTTGTGAATACTTTACCTCTTCTAGCGTCTTCACTGCCTTTTTTATTTTTTATTTTACTCCATTTATTATGTCCTGACATAAAATCACATCCTTAATAATTTCTTCTATCGAATTCAAATGATTTCGCAAAATTTCTTTTATGTTCGCTTTGTTTAATCTTTTTATCAATCAAATCTTTGGATTTCGTGTTTGAATTATTCATCAAATAATCATCCAACTCTTCGTAGGTAAATCCAAACTCATCTTCATCTGTTTGACCTTCCCACAAACCAGCACTAGGTTTTTTGTTGATAATGACATCTGGAATGCCTAAAACTTTCGCCATTTCGAAAATATCTGTCTTGTACAAATTCAATAGTGGCATAAGATCAGCTCCACTATCTCCGTATTTTGTAAAATATCCAGTCATAAACTCAGAACGATTTGATCCAGATAACACCATATATCCGTTGTTTTGTGCGTAATAGTACAAAGTTATCATTCTAAGTCTTGGCTTAATATTTGATGCAGCCATTTCCACAGAATTTTTTTCAAAAGTTCCAATCAAAGCATCGTAACTTTCATTAAGATCAACTTTTGTAAATCTCAAACCAATTGCTTTTGCTAATATTCTTGCATCTTCTTCGTCTTTTGGATTGCTTTTTATTGGCATAATCAAACCTAATGCGTTATCTCCAAAAGCTTTTTTGCACAAACAAGCTAACACAGCACTATCTATTCCACCACTAATTCCAAAAACCGCTCCTTTTAGATTAGCAGATTCAACTTCTTCTTTTATCCATTTTGTTAGATCTTCACATAATTTTGCGTAATTCATTTTAATCCACCCTCAAATTTTATCACAATTTAAATTATTTTAAAATATTAACTTATCATTTAAAGATGATTGGTAAGTAAATTCAATCATTGTAAACTTTATGTTATCGCTTGTTAAATCAATTAACTTATTTTCTATTTCTTCATACTTGTCTTCATCTAATAAAATATCGAAGACAACTTTGTCTGAGTATTGTTTATCAGCAACGTAAATATCATTATTCATCAAAAAATTTTCAATACTTCCAACATTTGTGTAATCAAATTCTATCTGAAATTTTCTAAATATTTTCTTGTCTACAATAACCGACTCATTCAAACACTCACTTGATGCTTTTGTGTATGCTCTTATAAGTCCGCCTGCTCCAAGTTTAATTCCACCATAGTATCTTGTAACAACAACACAAACATTAGTCAAATCTTCTTTTTTTATTACTTCAAGAATTGGAATTCCAGCTGTTTGTGAAGGCTCTCCGTCGTCGTCAAATCTTTGAGTTAATTTATCTTCTCCAATAATATAAGCTGAACAATTATGGGTTGCATCATTGTATTTTGATTTTATGCTGTCCACAAATTCCAGTGCTTCTTCTTCTGTTTCAACAAACTTACAATTTCCTATAAATTCAGATTTATTGATAACAAAAGAAAAAGGTACGCTTTTGTGAACGCTTCTATAATTTTTCATATTACAAATTCCTTATACTTTTCTATTTCTGATTCAGAGATTTCAACCTCAAGACTTACATCATCATTATTATAAGACACATTTTCACATTTGAAATTTTGTAAAACAGCATTCAAAACGTCCTGATGATTGTAGTCAAATTTCATATTAACACATTTGTAATTGCCATATAACTCTTCTTGAATTTTATACAATAACTTTTCGATATCTTCATTATTAAAAGCTGATATCTTTATTTTATTATCTAAATTATATGGAAAAATCACATTAGGATTCTTGTCGGATTTATTGAATACAGTAACCATAGGTTTGTCTAATACTTTTAGTTCTTTTAATATGTCCATAGTTGTAGTTATTTGATTGTCCAGATCAGAACTAGAAGAATCTAATACAAATAATATTAAATCAGAATGTTTCAAATCCAGTAACGTCGACTTAAATGCTTCAATTAAATCTGTAGGAATATCTTTAATGAAACCTACTGTATCAATTACGAGGCATTGCTTTTTATTCGGTAATGTACATTTTCTTAAAGTAGTATCCAAAGTTTTAAAAAGCAAATCTTCTGTTTCAAATTCTTCGGTATATTTATCTTTGTAGAAATTCACCAATTTATTAGACAATGTTGATTTTCCAGCATTGGTGTATCCAACCATACTCACCATTTTTATATCTGATTTCAGCCTTTGTTTTCTCATATTTTCTTGACTTTTATCGATACTTTTTAATTCTCGTTTTATATTGTCTATTTTCTTTTGAATAGTTCTTCTGTCTACTTCCAGTTTTGTTTCTCCTGGACCTCTAGTTCCAATTCCACCACCTGTTCTAGATAAATGGTCTCTGAAGCCAATCAATCTTGGAAGCCTGTATTTGTATTCTGCCAGTTCAACTTGAAGCACACTTTGTTTTGTTTTCGCTCTGCTTGCAAATATATCCAAAATCAAATTTGTTTTATCAACTATTTTAAGTCCAGTAATATCTTCCAAATTTTTAATATTTGAGCCAGATAATTCTACATTAAATATTAAAGTAGTTACATCTAATTTTTCTGCAGCATCTTTTATCTCCAGACATTTTCCTTTACCAATAAAATATTTCGAATCGATGGAATTTTTTCGAACTTCTGAGATAGCGCAGACTTCACCGCCAGATGATTCAATCAAACTTTCCATTTCTCCTATATCTTCATCGTTTATTTTTTTATTTTTGAATTCAAAATAAACTAAAATTGTTTTTTCTTTCATTGTTGCTCCTTTATCTATATTATATAATAATCTTCACTTAAGTAAAATGTGCATTGTAAATCTTGGAATATATGTTGAATCAACACTTTGTGGTATAATAGTTTATATATATTTTATGGAGGAATTTATGAATAAAGATAAAAATATAATATTGAAATCCATAAAAATTTTAATATTATGTTTGATTTGTATATTTGCATTTGTTGGTGGACTAATCGGAGTGGCCGGAGTACGCGCCATGCAGTTAGCTCCTAAAGTTAATCCCGAAGAAATAAATAATATGATGAATCAAACATCAGAAATTTTGGATCAGGATGGAAATTTAATCGAAAAAATCAAGACCACTGAATATAGAGAGGTTGTTAAATTAGATAAAATACCAAAATATATGATGGATGCTTTCACCTCTGTAGAAGATGAAAGATTTTACAAACACAATGGTGTAGATCCTATTGGTATTACATCGGCTATTTTTGATAATTTAAGATCAGGTTCTATGAAACGTGGAGCGAGTACTTTAGCACAACAATTGGCTCGTAATTTGTACTTAACTAATGAAAAATCATTTGATAGAAAATTCAAAGAAGCTTACTTGGCAATGGAATTGACAAACTATTTAGGCAGAGAAAAACTTTTGGAAACGTATATGAATACTGTTTTCTTGGGCCAAAATGCTTATGGAGTTCAAGCAGCTTCTGAAATTTATTTCAAGAAAAACATAAATGAACTAACTTTATCAGAATGTGCTACTCTAGCAGGAATCGTAAAGAGTCCTACTAATTTAGCGCTATACAAGGCTATTGAACCAGGTCAAGTAAAAGACCAATCAAAAATTGTCGGTGAAGTTACATTAAGCGGTGAGACTTACAAAGCTGTTTACAACCAACAAACTATCGACAGAAGAGATTACGTTCTTAAAAAAATGTTAGAAAATAAGAAAATAACTAAGGAAGAATACGAAACAGCTCTTCAAGAAAATATAGTAGCGAATATTAAACCAGGTATAAAAAACGTGGATAACTTATCTAATTACTATTCAGATATTATCTACGAACAAGTCATTGCAAAACTAATAGAAAAAGGATACTCACAACAAGAAGCTAAAAGCAAACTTATAAATGGTGGTTTAAAGATATATTCATGCGTTGACATGAATATGCAAAGTAATTTGGAAAAATTGTATGACAAAAAAGTCGATGATATTATATCCGATGGCTCATCAGCAAATTTGTTAAAATGGTCAAGTGATGACGGAAGAAATATTACGAATGCATTAGATGAAGTAATTTATTTTAGAAAGGAAAATATAATTAACGACAATGATGAATTCTTTATTTCTCCAAAACAATACACTAAAAACCCAGATGGGTCTATAACATTTAATTATTCAAAATCAATAAAAGTAAAACAATATGGAAATTACTTAGATTTGAAAGATTATTATTCAGTAAATGACAGCAATAATTTAGTAACACATAAAATATCTTCGATTAATATTGGTAAAAAAAATCTTAACACAGATGGTGAAGGTAATATAACAATTTCAAGTCAATATATCAAAGATAATCCAAATTTAATAAAATATGACAACAACGATAATTTGATTTTTAATAAAGATTTCTACACTATAAATGAAGATGGAATCAAACAACCACAATCATCAAGTGTTGTCATTGATAAATCGACTGGCCAAATCAAAGCATTAGTTGGCGGAAGATATTCAGATAACAAAGATACTACTAACAGAGCCTCAGATATTCCAAGACAAGTTGGCTCTAGTATGAAACCTTTGGGAGTATACACTCCTGCATTAGACAACGGATATTCTCCTGCATCAGGCTTAGATGATTTGCCACATTATAATGAGAAACATGAATTATGGCCTAAAAACTGGTACGAAGGTTACGAAGGTTTAGTTTCACTTAGACACGCAGTAGAAAACTCTATCAACGTTACTGCCGTAAAAGTTTTGGAAGATATCGGAATTGAAAAATCGAAAACTTATTTAGAAAAATTCGGATTGATTAACGCAAAAAATCCTAAAGCTGATAACTATATAAGTGCTGCTGAAAATACTTCAGAAAACGATGAAAACACATCAGCAATGGCACTCGGCTCACTAACTAAAGGATTTACACCTGTTGAAATGGCGGGAGCATATAATGCTATTAATAACAGTGGACAATACAGAGAGCCTATTTCATTTTCAAAAGTTACTGATAGTTTAGGAAAAGTTATAATAGATAATCCTCAAAAACAAAATGAAGTTGTAAGTCCTCAAATCGCATATATAATGAGAGATATTCTTAGAACTTCTACAGATTACAACTACTCAAAATATGCAAGGTTAGACGGATTCGATATCGGTGGTAAAACTGGTACTACAACAGACTACCAAGACGTATGGTTCGTTGGAATGAGTCCTTACTACACAATTAGTACTTGGTTAGGATTTGATAATCAACAATTGAAGATGACTCAAATTAGTCAGAAAAAAGTTGTACAAATTTGGAGTGCAGTCAACAAATATACTTTAGAAGATAAAATTCCGATTAAGTTTGATGAGCCTGATGGAATTGTGCGAGTTAAAGTTGATACTTTAGCAAATAAATTACCAAGCAAATATAGTTGGAGAGATCCTCGTGGAATTGTAAAAGAAGAAATTTACAAAGCAGGCACAGAACCTACTGAAGTTTCTGATTTATATGAATCTAGAAGAATTGACGTTGTAGATGGAAAATTAGCTACAGATAATACTCCACCTTGGGAATTAGGATGGGGAGTTTTCATAAAAAGAGATCCTCCATACAAACCATCAGAACATAACAACATTATTCCTAAAGACTGGAAATACAGTATGCCTGGTTATTCTGATAGAACAATCTTCAATATTTTTAAACCTAAGGATAAAGAAGACGAAGACAAGGATGACAAGGATAAAGACGGCAAAGACAAAGACGAAAAAGACAACAAAGACAACGATAAGGACAACAAAAGAAACAATAGAGAACGAGAACGTAAACGTGATCGTGATTCGTCAAATGATAAAAGAAATTAAAAAAAGGTTAATTTTGGATTTTTCCAAAATTAACCTTTTTTATTTGTTCATTTTTTTCTTTCTAGTAACTTTAAAATTAATCTCATATATAAATCTATCTTCGTCAATTGATATTTTACTTGTCCCTCCGAGCAATTCTATCAAATTCTTCGCAATATACAATCCAAGTCCACTACCTTCAGAATGACGTGACCTTTCACCTCTTACGAATTGTCCCATCAATTCTTCTGCACTTACTTCAATTTTATTTTTACAAACATTGGAAAATTTAAGGATAATATTGTCATTTACTACATCACATTCACCATAAACATTCGTGTTATGTTTTGAATATTTCACTATGTTACTAAAAATATTTTCAATTACACGAGACAGCTTTGCACCATCTGTCATCATCAAAACTGTTTTTCTTTTATCATTATAATCGAATTCAAGACCTATCTTATTAAAATCAGAGTCAAATTGACCATAAACTTGTAATACTAACTCGTTAAGCTCCACAACTTCCATCTCAAGGTCAATATTTCCTGTTCCTGTTTTAGAAGCGTATATCAAATCAATTACCATAGTTTTTAGTCTTTTAGCATTATATTCTAAAATTTCAATATATCTTTTCTTTTCTGATTCGTCAGTTTCGTGGTTTAGCAAATCCACATAATTAATAATAGACGTTAATGGTGTTTTGATATCGTGTGATATATTAGTTATAAGTTCAGTTTTCATTTTTTCTGAATTGATTTTATCTTGCATCGTATTGATAACTGAATCATGCAAATGGTTAATCAAATATACTGAATCCTTGTATATTTCATCGTCAATAAACACATCAATATCTTTTCCAGAATACATAGCTTCTACTTTTTTATTGAGTAATATTTTCCCCAAATTATTAATCAAAATAGAAATGTAAATTTTGGCTAAAATTGCTCCAATGAATATAATCCCAAATAAATTTCTATTTGAAACCATAATTGTTGTCATTGTGTACATTAGAAATAGCAACGTTAATAATGATTCAACGTAAATATTGTAGTATTTTCCCTTGAAATTACTCAAAAATTGATATATCAAAAAAGCATTCTTTTTTTTCTTATAAATAGTTCTTACAACTTTAATTAAAGAATAAAATAAACCTACAAACGCATAAATCAGCGTTATGAGAACTGAAAAATTATCTACATTAATTATATTTTCAATGAAAAATGCAACAGTGAATATAAGTATAAAACCAAAACTAAAATATAGTAGTAGATCTACCAATTGTTTTTCTACGTAACCATCGATAGATCTAAAACTTTTTTTAATCCACTTTATCATTAAATGTCCTCTATTTTATATCCCATTCCATACACAGATTTAATCAAATCTGGTCTTCTAGGATTGATTTCAACTTTTTCTCTCAGTCTAGAAATGTGGACTGAAACTATTTTTTTTACATCATAAGGTGGAGCTTCCCATACATTTTCATATATTTCTTCTGATGTGAATACTATTCCTTTGTTTTTCAATAAAAGCAAAATAATTCCGTATTCATAAGGAGTTAGCTTTATTTCTTCTCCATCAATCAATACTTCTTTTTTGTCATCATTTATTGTCAATCTTCCAGCTGAAAATATATTTCCATTTAATGATTTATCTTTGCTAAGTTCTAACCTTCTCAAACAAGATTTGATTCTAGCTAATAATTCCACAGCATCAAAAGGTTTTGTAATATAATCATCAGCACCCAAATTCAATCCCATAACCTTATCATTCAGTTCGCTTTTTGCAGACAAAATTATGATTGGCGCGTTCGAAACTTCTCGAATTTTTTGTGTTAGTTCTAATCCGTCCATTCCTTCCATCATTATATCTACCAAAAATAAATCGATTTTATTCTTTTCCATTAATTCTAATGCATCATAGCCATTGTAAGCTTTCAGTACATTGTAATTATCAGTTTTTAAATATATTTCTATGGCTTTTACTATGTCTTTTTCGTCATCGACAACCATAATATTGTACATAAAAATCACCTTCTTAACTTTTATTATACACTAAAAATCAGAAGGTGATTATTACAAAAATTTAACGATTTAATTTTGGAGCCAAATATTGTCCTGTATAAGAATTTTTCTTGTTAATTAATTTTTCTGGAGTTCCTTGGAAGATTACCTCTCCTCCACCATTTCCTCCTTCAGGCCCCAAATCAATAATATAATCCGCAACCTTAATAACATCTAGATTGTGTTCAATAACAATAACAGTGTTTCCTTGATCAACAAGTCTTTGTAATACTTCAATTAATTTATCTATATCGGCAGAGTGAAGGCCAGTAGTTGGTTCGTCCAAAATATACACAGTTTTTCCTGTGATTTTTTTAGATAATTCACTAGCAAGTTTTACTCTTTGTGCTTCTCCGCCAGATAATTCTGTTGAAGATTGTCCCAATTTGATATAACCCAAACCAACATCTTGTAAAGTTTGTAATTTGTTTTTAATCGGTGGGAAGTTTCTGAAAAATTCTAACGCTTCATCAATTGTCATATCCAATACATCAGCAATATTTTTGCCTTTGTATTTTACTTGTAAAGTTTCTCTATTGTATCTTTTTCCCTTACAAACATCGCATGGAACATAAACATCTGGTAAAAAATGCATTTCCACCTTTATAGTTCCATCACCTTTACAAGCTTCACATCTTCCACCTTTCACATTAAATGAGAATCTTCCTTTTTGATATCCTCTCATATTCGCTTCAGGTGTTGATGCAAACAAGTCTCTAATCAAATCAAACACTTTTGTATAAGTTGCTGGATTACTTCGTGGAGTTCTTCCGATTGGAGATTGATCGATTTGAACTACCTTATCCAAATTCTCAATCCCAGTCGCTGATTTAAACTTTCCATTTTTCATCTTTGCATTATTCAAATCTCTAGCTAATTTTTTGTACACAATTTCATTTACCAATGAGGATTTACCAGATCCTGAAACTCCTGTAACACAGTTGAAGCATGAAAGTGCAAATTTTGCATTTATGTTTTTAAGGTTATTTTCTTTGCAACCTTTAAATTCCAAGTATCCATTAGGTTTTCGTCTTTGTTCAGGAACAGGAATTGCCAATTCTCCCGACAAATACTTCCCTGTAATGGATCTTTTTTCTTTTATTATGTCATCTATAGTTCCACATGCTACGACTTCTCCTCCGTGAACACCTGCTCCAGGTCCAATGTCTACTAAATAATCGCATTCTTTCATTGTATCTTCGTCGTGTTCAACCACAACTAAAGTATTTCCGATATCAGTCAAATTTCTAAGTGCTTTAATCAATTTATCATTGTCTCTTTGGTGAAGTCCGATTGATGGCTCATCTAATACATACACAACTCCGACCAATGCAGATCCAATTTGCGTTGCCAATCTTATTCTCTGAGATTCCCCACCTGATAAAGTAGACGCAGATCTATCCAAAGTCAAATAATCAAGCCCTACATCATTCAAAAATTGAAGTCTGCTGATAATTTCCTTCAATATTTCATCACCGATAAATTTCTTGGATTCTTCTAATTCTAAGTCCTTGAACCATTGAAGAGAATCTTTTACTGGCATTTGACAAATTTCATAAATATTTTTTTCATTTATACGAACTGACAAATACTCATCTTTTAATCTAGCACCATGACAATAATCGCATTCAACATCTGTCATGTACTCACCTATTTTTTGATGCATAGAATCTGTTGTACTTCTGTTATATCTTTCTTCTAAATTTTTCAAAACTCCTTCAAATTTTCCGTTGAATTTTTTTCTTCCAGAAAAATGACTATCAAAAATAAATGAAAGATTTTTCTTTGATCCATGTAAAATCTCATTAATCATTTTCTTAGGTGCTTCTTTAATTGGTTTATCCAATGGAAAATCATAAGAATCAGCAATTGCTTTTATAATTTCATAATAATATCCACCTGGTTTTGAAGATTGATAAGGATCAATTGCCCCTTGTGAAATCGACAACTCCATATTAGGAATAACCAAGTCTTCATCAACTTTTTTATGAAAACCAAGTCCGTTACAATGTGGACACATTCCGAAAGGGTTGTTAAAAGAGAAATCTCTTGGTTCTAATTCTTCATAAGAAATGTGACCATCTGGACAACTCATCGATGTGCTGTAAGAAATTACTTCTTTTCCTATAACATCAACTTTTAAATTGTTTTCAGATAATCTAAGAGCAGTTTCTATAGAATCTGTAAGTCTCGAATCAATTCCGTCTTTAATTATAATTCTGTCGACAATTACATCGATATCATGTTTCTTGTTTTTATCTAGTTCAATATCTTCTGCTAATTCAATTTGCTCACCATCTACAATTGCTCTAATAAATCCATCTTTTCTCAAATTTTGTAGAAGTTTCTTGAACTCTCCCTTTTTTCCTTTTACAACAGGACTTAAAATCTGAATTCTGGAACGTTCTTCTAATTCTTTCACACTATCTACAATTTGATCTACTGTCTGGCTGACAATCTCTTTTCCACAAACTGGACAGTAAGCAGTTCCTACTCTTGCGAAAAGTAGTCTAAAGTAATCGTATATTTCCGTAACAGTTCCTACTGTTGAACGTGGGTTGTTGTTAGTCGTTTTTTGATCTATCGAAATTGAAGGTGACAATCCTTCAATGTATTCTACATCCGGCTTGTCCATTTGCCCTAAAAATTGGCGTGCGTAAGAACTCAAAGATTCCACATATCTTCGCTGTCCTTCTGCATATATTGTATCAAATGCCAATGAAGACTTACCTGATCCACTTAAACCTGTGAAGACTACCATTTTATTTCTAGGAATGGTTAGGTCCACGTTTTTAAGGTTATTCTCCTTTGCACCTTTTATAATAATTTTATCTTTACTCATTTTGCTCCTTTAGTAAGTGTTTTTCAAATTCCTTATTTGGTCTCTAAGTGTAGCAGCTCTTTCGAAATCCAATTCTTCCGCAGCTTTTAACATTTCTGTGTTCAAATTTTCGATAATAACTTCGATTTCGCCCTTTGAAAATTCTGTAACTTTATTAGCATCGTAATTTTCATTTTCTTCTGCCACAAAAGTATTTTGAATTCTTTTTCTAACAGATTTATTTATAGTAGTTGGAGTAATATTGTGCTCTTTGTTGTATTCTTCTTGTATTTCTCTACGTCTATTAGTTTCTGTTATAGCTACATCCATTGATCTTGTAATAGTATCACCGTACATTATAACGTGACCATTTGAATTTCTAGCAGCTCTACCTATTGTTTGTATAAGAGAAGTTTCTGAACGCAAGAACCCTTCTTTATCGGCATCCAAAATTGCAATCAACGAAACCTCTGGTAAATCCAATCCTTCTCTCAAAAGGTTGATTCCTACAAGTACATCGTATTTCCCTTCTCGCAAATCTCTTATGATTTCCATTCTTTCAATCGTATCAATATCTGAATGCAAATAAGTTACTTTAATATCCAAATCTTCAAGATATCTTGTCAAATCTTCGCTCATTTTTTTAGTAAGAGTAGTAATCAAAACGCGTTCGCCTTTTTCAATTGTCTTATTGATTTCACTAACCAAATCATCAATTTGTCCTTTTGTTGGACGAACTTCAATTTTTGGATCTAATAATCCCGTAGGTCTTATAACTTGCTCAACAACTTCATTAGTTTTTGCTTTTTCATACTTTCCTGGAGTTGCTGAAACATAAATTACTTGATTCATCATCGATTCAAATTCACTAAATTTTAAAGGACGATTGTCAAGTGCAGAAGGCAATCTGAAACCATAATCAACCAAGCTCGTTTTTCTCGACCTGTCTCCCTCATACATACCACCTATTTGTGGAACAGTAACATGCGATTCATCAATCATAGTTACAAAATCTTTTGGAAAATAGTCGATAAGAGTATATGGTCTGCTTCCAGGTTTTCTCTGAGACATATGTCTTGAATAGTTTTCTATTCCAGTACAAAAACCCATTTCTTTTAGCATTTCTATATCGTATCTTGTTCTTTGCTCTAATCTTTGAGCCTCTAACAACTTATTGTGATCTTTAAAGTACTTTAATCTATCTTCTAATTCTTCTTCTATAGTTACAATAGCCTTTTCAACTTTTTTCTGAGTTGTTGCATAGTGACTCGCTGGATAAATTGCAACGTGATTTCTTTCTCCGACAATTTCTCCAGTTAATGCATCAATTTCAGTAATTCTATCTATTTCATCACCGAAAAATTCTATTCTAACGCTTTTTTCACCACTTGATGCCGGGAAAATATCCAAGCTATCTCCCCTTACTCTGAAAGTTCCTCTAGTAAAGTTAATATCATTTCTAACGTATTGAATATCGATTAATTTTTTCATAACTTCAGTTCTATCTTTTTCCATGCCAGGACGCAAAGATATAACCAAATTTTCGTAATCAATTGGGTCTCCCAAACCATAAATACATGAAACAGAAGATACGATAATAACATCTCTTCTCTCAAACAAACTCATGGTTGCACTGTGGCGAAGTTTATCTAATTCTTCATTAATACTTGAATCTTTCTCGATATAAGTATCCGATTGAACAACGTATGCTTCTGGTTGGTAGTAGTCATAATACGAAACGAAAAATTCAACCGCATTTTCTGGGAAAAATTCCCTAAACTCACTAGCTAACTGATATGCTAAAGTTTTATTGTGAGCTATAACCAGAGTTGGTCTTTGAACTTTTTGAATAATATTTGCCATCGTAAAAGTTTTACCAGAACCAGTAACACCTTTTAAAATTTGATGATTTTTTCCATTTTCCAAACCATTTGCAAGTTTATCAATCGCTTGTGGTTGATCACCTGTAGGCTTGAATTTTGAATGTAATTTAAATTCCATAACTCACCCCTTGAACATATGTTTTACTTTAACATTATATATCATTCGCATTTTTAATTCAATAAATAATAATTCGTGTTCATTATCGAAATATCTAAAAAAATTTCTTAAACAAAAACTAGGCTCACAGAGCCTAGTCAAATATTTTTATTATAAATCTTCTTCATTTATTACTTTTTCATTAAAACCATCTTTATACTCATCATTTTTTACAATATGTCTGTTGAATATTTTATCAATAGCAATAGAGATTGCAGTATCACCAGAAATATTCGCAGCAGTTCCAAATGAATCTTGTGTCAAATAAAGTGTCATCAACAATGATGCAAGTTCACCTTCAGATGGAATTCCAACTACTGGCAAGAATGGCAATGCACTCATAATTGCTCCACCTGGAGCTCCTGGAGCAGCAACCATAGCTATTCCAAGAATTGCCATATATCTTAACATTAGTAAGTAAGAATGATTCATTCCATACATTGTTAATATTGTAAAAGTACAAGCAGTAATTGTAATCATTGAACCTGGCATATGAACAGTAGCTCCCAATGGAATTACAAAATCTCTAATACTTTTGCTTACTGAATTTTGTTTAGCACATTCCAAGTTAACTGGAATTGTGGCAACAGATGATTGAGTTCCTATTGCTGTCAAATATCCTTTGACTTGATTTTTGATAAGTTTTACAGGATTTTTCTTCGTGTAAGTCCCACTTATTATAAATAATACTGCTACATATATTAAGTGAAGTGCTATTACACACAAGAATATCTTCCAGAAAATCGAAAGAACTGCAAATACAGATCCAGTAAATGCCATTTTTGAAAAATTACCAAATATAAAGAAAGGTAATAATGGTACAATTGCAGTTGACAATACTTTTGTGATTATTTCATTAAATTCTCCTACTAAATTGTAGCAATATTCTCCTTTGCCATGTTTTCTTAACCATGAAATTGCAATTCCCATCATAAATGCAAAAATAATTGATGAAGTTACATCAAAAAATGGTTTGATTGGAATTTCAAAAAATGGATCCATGCCTATCTTAGTTGACGCTTGAATCTTAGAAACTTGGTCCGGACTTATAAATGCTGGGAATATATTTGAACTCATAACATATGATAATGACCCACCAATAAGAGTAGATGCATAAGCAATTACAACAGTTACTAATAATAATTGTCCAGCTCCCTCTCCAAGATCAGCAATTCCCTTTGTTACAAAAGCGATAATCATAAGTGGAATAACGAAGTTTAAAAATGCGCCGAACATTGATGAGAATGTTACAGCAGTCTTCACGAACCATTGAGGCATATACAAACCAGCTAAAGTACCTAATCCTATAGCGATTAATAATTTGGGTATTAATCCTAGTTTTTTCTTTTCAGTTTTACTCATTTTCTTTAAATCACTCCTTATTTTATGTTGTTTTATATGTAAAATACATATTGCATTTTTTAACCCAAATTATTTTACAATACAATTTAAAAAAGAGCAAGTAATTCAATATTATTTTAACAGATTTGTTTAAATTTTGTTATATTCTTGGCGTTATTTTGTTTTAATAACGTATATAATATCATTAATATCATAATATTTTATTAAGATGCCGTAATTCCCAACTATTTTTTGTATAGATAATTTATCATAACAAGTGCAACATAAAATAACTCATAGCTAATCAGCTGTGTTAATATGTAAGTGACCAAACAA